>CAJHZH010000636.1_pt1 | contig 42121 bp, 32 predicted proteins | sample 9198951 | NCBI WGS metagenome assembly CAJHZH01 (sample SAMEA7708381, study PRJEB35096) | sediment metagenome | biome: marine neritic benthic zone biome [ENVO:01000025]; feature: sediment [ENVO:00002007]; material: shallow marine sediment [ENVO:03000034] sea grass bed [ENVO_01000059] ...
CGTAGTGACGCGACTTCCATGGCTCGACTTTCCGAATCCCAGTTCTCCGTCTCGCCAGTGCCTGTTCCACCAAGCACGAGAGTGCTGACGCGAGGTTGGCGAAGTGCTGTTTGGATTGCCATACAGCTGCCCATCGAATAGCCAACCAAATCAAACTGGTCTAGATTCAGGTGATCTATCAACGCCATGACATCTTTCGCCATTGTCAACAAAGCACAATCTTTTTCCATCGAAAGATTTAAAATTCTTCATTGGCTCCGATCGTGTCCTCACGAAAAAAAGTGGTTGCGCTACAATTCGTAGTTGGCGAGCTGCTTACCCAGTCGTTGGACTGCGCGGTACCAGAGTTTTTCCGTTGCATTGATGGATTTGCCGATATTCTCAGCGATCTGAGGAAATGACATTCCACCCCACGATCGCATTTTGATTACCTGTTGATAATCTTCTGGCAGCTGGGCCAAGGCAACGCGGATGGCATCCTGTTGCTCTTGTGCCAACGCACTGCTGCGGGGAGTGAGCATGTCATCCATCACATGCGCCCCTAGACCGCTGTCACCCTCGATCGGGATATCGCGGCGAAAATCGCGTTTCTGCGCTCGCAGATCCCGCCCAACCTGATTGATTTCGTTCGTCAATACTCGCTTGAGCCAGTTTCGCAACTCGCCTTCGGTCGTTCCGCGAAATTGCTCAATGCCTTCGAGAACCTTAATGCAGGATTGCTGAACGACATCTGAGTTTTCAATTTTTCGTCGCAGTTGTGGTGCTAATTCCGACCGCGCCATCAAATGAAAATAGGTGCGCAGTTGCCGCATCAACTGGTTTTGAGTTTCTGTTGAACCGCCGCGCATCGCCGCAAGCAACGGCAGCAAAACCGACTCTTGGCTTTCGCCGGATTGTTCAGTTCGATTCACGACAAATTGCTAACGAAATTTTTATTACGCATTCATTGACCGAGTTTAGAACGTCATCTTAATCTATATTTGACGCGACTTGCGCCCAGTAAATTGTCACCAACCGAATGTCTCGTAATGTTCGTTACTATTAAATGATCCATGTTTATCTGTACAATCCGTGGTTATCTTGTCGGAGTCAGATCGAGATTTCCCGCGCCTCGAGCGAACCGTACTCCACGGCTTCGTTCTTCAACTGCATTGCCTGATTCCGATCTCCCTGAAATGCAGCCGATCGTGCCAAAGCGCAAAGCGTGATGTCGGCAGAGCAGAGCGGCAGGTAGTGAAAACTCCAGTCGCAGGGTTGCCGATAAATCTGTAAGGCTCGCTCAAAATGCGAACTCTCAACATTTGCGTGAGCCAGTCCGGCAAGGGCTTGAACCAATGGATGGCCTCCACCCCGGGCGCGGTCACGCCCTTCCAAATGCTGTACTGCTTGATTGAAGGCGACGCCTGCCGCGACCGAATCCCCTTCGTCCATCGCCGCCCGGCCAAGGCAACATAGATAAATCGCACGCAGCGTATCGCGATACATTGAATCAGAGGCGTCGACCACATCGATGCCCTTTAAAGCGCAGCGGCGCGCTTGTTCAAATTGACCAACCCGACGCAGCGTCTCGGCGAGAAAGCCGTCGACTCCGGGTACGGAAAACTTGGGGTCCAGTTCCCGCGCCCGTTCGAGGCAAATTTGCGATTCCGTAAAGTTCCCTAATGCCAAATGGGCTGCGCCCGTGCAAAGAAATGACCAGCCATGATCTGGTGAGATGGTTAATGCCGTCTGAAAAAACCGTACCGCTTGCTCGAATCGCCATTGGTGGGGATTTTCAATGGACTGACCCGGGTGCATTCGGGCGTACAACTCAGCGGACTCTGTTCGCGAATGGCTCGCAGATAAACAAACACCTGCAAAATAATGTCCAAACAAGCTGTGCCGATCGAGTTCGATCGCTTTCAGCTGTTGGGCGAACGCTTTTTGAATGTCATACTCATTAATGTACGCGTACCCTAACCAGACAAGGGCTTCACTCAGATTCGCGTCTAATGCCAATGCTTGCTTGGCAAACTTCTTCGTTGCATCGATAAACGTCGAATCGGTCGTATAAGTAAACCGTAATGCATGGACCGTGGCCAATCCTGCGTAGGCGGGCGCATAATCGGAATCCAGCGCAATCGCCTGCTCGAACAAATCCTGCGCCTGATCAAAGTCGGTTTTATCACCCCGTCTCCACGTCTGAGTCCCTCTGACATAGCATTCGTAGGCCGAGGTCTTGTGACGCGAAACGATACTGGATCTTGACGGGTCAGCATTTGTCGAAACACGCTCGGAAAAATACGATCGAATTACGGCAGCCAACCGATCCTGTAATTCGAAAATGCTTTCAATGGATCCATCGATTTTGGCACTAATTGAATTTGAATCCGTTAGCAATTCCTTTAAATAAATAGTGAACCTTAGCGAGTTGCCCATTTTTTGATAACCGCCGCCGACCATCCATCTGCAACCCAGCGATAGACCTAACTTTTGCAGATCGATTGCTCCGGAATCCGATTCGTAGCGCGCCATTTGGCGGACCAGTTTTTGGCGTGGCGCAACTTCGATCTCGGCAACACGATCCAACTCAGCCGCAATACTTTCGGCTACGCCGGCACCGATCCAATCGTCTTGTGGGTCACCGGATATGTTTTCAAAATCCACCACGACCAGCGAGTTTGGCAAGTTTGTTTTCAGTTCGCCAAATGACGACAACTTAAGATCATTCAAAAACGCCGACGCGCTGGAATAACGCGCATCCCGATGTTTGGCCAGTGCCCGCTGCAGCACGAGGTTTATTTGTGATAAAGTTGCCGATCCAGTTAACGGCTCAGGATCCTTGGCTAGAATTGCCGCCATCCGTTCACCCATGTTACGGCCGGGAAAGGCGGGCCGGCCGGTTATGACTTCGTATAAAACGGCGCCGACCGAAAACAGATCGGAGCGTTCATCCAATTCTTCGCCACGAAGTTGCTCCGGCGACATATAGCCAACGGTGCCGACCACCGCGCCATGTTCCGTCAGCATTGCAGCAGTAAGGTCGTCAGGCTGATTTCTGCTCAACGATTTTGCCAACCCAAAGTCCAATAACTTAGCCGAATCGTCGCCGATCAACATGATGTTTTCGGGTTTGATATCGCGATGCAAAATCCCCAGCGCATGTGCATGGGCCAGTCCATTGAGTAGACCGGCGACAAGCGACACGGCGTGATTCGTGGACAGCGCCGCCGTGCGCAGCCGGCGCCGCAGTGTCGTGCCAGCAACAAACTCCATGGCTATATACGCCTGATGCTCAATTTGGCCGGCTTCATAAAAGGTCGCGATGCTCGGATGTTGAAGTCTGGCGCAGATTCGGGCCTCATGGACCAACCTTGCTCGTAGTGCATCGGGAAACGCTGGAGGTAAGATTTTTAGTGCGCAGGTTCTGCCAAGAGCTAGATCGGTTGCCCGATAAACCTCACCCATTCCACCCTTGCCAATCAATTCATCGAGCCGGAAATGAGCCAGAATTCGTAAACTGCTGGAGTGACTGTCTGCGATGCTGAGTTGATCTGAATCTGGCCCGACTTGGTCCAACAGCTTCAAACATTCGCGACCAATGGCCAATTCGTTCAGTTCTTGGCTAGTCAGCTTGTCTGTATTCTCAACCTCCCCCTGGTCGCTGTTCCCTTGCCGGCGTTGCTCGTCCCACTCTCGTAGTAGTTTGCTCAACCGAGCCTCATTGGGCGTGTTCATGTTCAATGATTTCAAACTACTTTTGAGACAAATAAAAATTTGCAAAGAATTTTGTTTTTTTGGGCGGTATCAACGACTGGATTGCACCTGACATTCTAACGGCTGCCCGAGTGATTTGTTCAGTTGGGAGAAAAATGTTCGAGATTCTCCCGAGGGCGTCTGACTTTGGCGATGCCCGACTATTTGAGTAGAGACCGCGTGACCCGCTTGCCTTGTCGGCAGGTGCCATGTGAAGGCATTTCGCGCGGACAACCAGAGTCTTAACTAACGGAAGAACTATAATGAAACATCAACTAATTGCCCTGTTGGTTGTCGCGTTGATAACCATCTGCCCAGAAATCGCTCGCGGGCAACATCCTCTACCATACCTGGGGTATGAATCTGGAATCAATGTCCAGGAGGATTTTACGTTTCCATGCTTAACGATTGGCATCCAGGCTCAAGGTTGGGCCACGCAGGTCGGCAATTACGATGGCGAAGGAACGATTATGATTGACGTCGTTACTGGTGAGGTGCTGCTGGCACAGTACACCTCGACCGATCGAAATGGAAATCAGCTTTACGCCGATTTGGAATCAACCGTGATCAACGATACAACCCTGCTGGTCGAGGGCACAATTACGGGAGGAACGGGGCGTTTTGCGGGGGCATCCGGCGAATATTTGTTCTTGCTCAAATACGATCAGCCATCGAGTGTCCTGCCGAACACCTACGACGGAATCTTTGCCGGACATATTTGGCGCTAATCGATCGACAGTGATACGCTGCCAACTGTTGGGGAGCCAACCGATCAGCTCCAACAACAACCAGCCTGCAAATGAATCTGAGCCTGGCGATCTTATTACACTCACGTTGGTTGGTTGTATTGGACCCAGGCTTTTTCTGCAGGTTTGTTGCCGGTCCCATCACCTAACGTGCTACAATTCCCAACCAAACTCGTTCAACGAGACGCGACCGCGATCATCAAATTGGATTTTTTCACTTTCCAGTGCAACTCGCTGGAATTCTTGACTGTTTTCGTCTCCCCGCTGGCTGATCTCACCACGAGAATTAACTACGCGATACCAGGGCACTCCAGATTCTTCGGGCAATGACTTTAATACCGACCCGACTTGCCGAGAGTTATTGGGAATCCCGGCGATTCTTGCAACTTGTCCGTACGTGGCGACCTTGCCCTTTGGGATTTGTTTAACCACCATCAAAATACACCGCTCGTTGTCGTCTATCATATCGCTGGTTGTCGCTTTGATATCCTGCAATCACAACTCATTCTGCACATTATTCCTCGGGAACGCGAGGACGAGCTGCGGGACGAAAAAGATTTTTTCTACCAGGAGAGGCCAGACCAGACTAGAAATCAAGGATGAGATTTGCGGCAGACACAAGACGGTGGCAGGATGATAAAACAACTGCCTGGAGTCGCGCTCGACCACGTCAATCCGAATCGTTACACACCGTGGTGACGGCGGCGGACTTTCCGCAATCCTTGGCGGCTTGACTTGGACTTGCCGCCACTGGGCAAATAGCCGTACTTGATCGCAAACCATTCGGCGAACCGCTCCTGATCCGTGTAGCTCGTGTTGCGCAAATCGATCAGGTGTCCCAACTCGTGAATCAGCACGTTGTTCAGTTGGAAATCGCGAGCGGACTTTTCGGTCCAAATCAATTTCCATGTGGTTGGTGTGGGTTGAACGAACCGGCCGCCAAACATCTTCGCCTCGATCACCAATTCGTTTGGTGGCGGCCGATCAAAGTCCTCTTCCAATGATTCGTCAAATGGGTAGAGGTAAATGGCGCATCCCCACTGGATGCCGTAGCACGGAAATCGATGCTTTTTGCGGGTCATGCAACCAAGTTGTACTATCTCGAGATCCTTAATGAAGTGCTTAGGTAGCATGTCCAGCCGCGAACGAATCTGATCCGGCGTGACCACGTGCCGATAACCATAACCAGGTTTTTTTACGAGAACACGGTATCCGCTCTCACCCGTCGGTTCGTACCAGTCCTCGGACGGGTCAAAGGGCTGAATGGGATTTCTGCGGGCAATTGAGCGTCGCGCCTTGGTATGTTCGCGAATACGCGTTCGCCGGGAGGAATTCAAATTCCTCACGTGGCGAGCACGTAACTTCGCTCGATGATGGCGCGGCGCAAACATGAAAGCGTCTCCGGTTGGCTAACAGGTCATCGCCCAGCATCCAAGCAATCCCATTCTTTAAAGAACGGTTGGCGAACCGGCGGAGTAGCAAAGGGGTGGCTACCAAGAGGGGCAGGGGAGCTATAACAATTTTAGTCCAAATCGAAATGGCCGCCTCAAAAATGTCTTGATCGACGATTTCCCCCGCGTTTTTCGGCGTTTTTGAATTAGACACCTTCGGCTGGACCGTCGCATTTTCAGCCACTAAAAGGGGACTGTCCCTTTTTTCACCAGTGGAGCAGGGACTGCGGTGCGACGCCCGCCTCATCGTGTTTCAGATACACAAGCACGTCGCGGTGATCGGCTTGTTGTTTCGTAAACCAACCGTTCCACTCAGCGAGTTCAGATTCGGTATACGCGCCTTTTCGCAGACGCGCATATATGAAATCTGCAGTAACCACTTTTCGTGGTGGTTCGTTTTCGGCGTCACCCGACACGCAAGCGATATTTTGTTTGCGAAGCTTGCTTTCCACTTCATCATCAAACCAACTGTTGTGTCGAAACTCGATCGCATACCGCGGACCCGATGGCAGCGCGTCGAGCAGCATGTCCAAACGTGAATCGTCGCGAGCAAAATCGGGTGGGAGTTGAAACAAAATACAGCCGAGTCGATTGCCCAGTTGACCACACCGCTCGACGAACTCGAGAATCCGCTCCTTGGCCGACGGACCCAGTCGAAGCTGATGAGTAATGCGTCGATGCGCTTTGAGCGCGAACTGAAAATTGTCCGGAGTTTGCGTTTTCCATTGCTCAACAACTTTTTGCGACGGAAAACGATAAAACGTATTATTGATTTCAACCGTTGCCAGCCGATTGGCATAGTGCTGGAGTAGATCGTCCGTGCGCGCGTCCGCAGGATAAAAACTGCCTTTCCACTGGGGGAAACTGTATCCGGATGTTCCGGCCAGGATCTTGCCGGTGGCCGCTTCCGCCTTGGGCAGAGCATCGATTTTTGTACTGGTTGACGCAGCAGTGCGGGCGGGCGCATTCTGAAAATAGTCGAGACTGGACAGAATTTTTTCGACGGTTTTTGCGCCGAAGCCTCGAAGCGACTGCACTCGGCCCTCGTCGGCCGCGCGCTTTAGATCATCCGTGCTTTCTATGTTCAATTCCTGCCACAAAGCGCGGACGCGTTTTGGTCCCAATCCACGAAACCGCAACAACAACGGCAATTGTTCGGGCACAAGACCACGGACTCGATTCAATTCTTCCGAGGTTCCCGAGTTGACCAAATCCGCGACCACTTGCGATATGCCTTTGCCTACCGATGGAATCTCGGTAAGCGTGGCATCCGACGTCGCCTTGGCCAGATCGCCCAACCAATCCTCGAGTCCCTGTGCTCCATTGCGAAGCGCCATGATTTCAAACTTGTTGGCATCCGTGATTTCCAACAGGTCCGCCATCTCGCGGAGAACCGAAATCACCTCGTCTTTCTGCATTTGCTTCAGGTCAGTTGGTTAGAGCAGATTGAAAACACCAATCGCGTTCAACAAAACGACGAATACCGCAATCGGAACAATGAATTTAAGCAGGAAAACCCAGCCCCAGTAGAGTTGGCCCAGTCGACTTCCCGCTTTGAATCCTTGCTCGCGGGCCTGACTGCCGACACGCCAAGCCACGAAACAGGCAATACCCAAACCGCCCAGCGGCAACATTAGATTAAATGAAGCGTACACGAACACTTGCAACCAACTTTTTCCATCTCCAAAAATGTTTTCTGTTATTGATTGCATGCCACTTGAGAACATTCCTTGGTTGAGAAAACTCAATGCGCTTGGGACTCCCAATAACAGTATGATCCCACCGGTAATCGTTGCCGCTTTGACACGCGACCAATTTCTTTCGTCGATGAAATAGGATGTTGCAACCTCGAGCAACGAAATCGAACTGGTCAACCCAGCGAACGCGAGCAACAAGAAGAATGCTGGCGCAAGAATGGTCCCGCCGGGCATTTGTGAAAAGGCGATGGGCAAGCTGACAAATGCCAAGCCTTCTTCCTGATTGGGTCCCAGGCCAGCCGAAAACAAAATCGGAAACATCAACAGTGCAGCCAACAAAGCGACCGACGTATCGAGAACACTGACGATGATGGATGTCGACACCACATCCTCGTCAGTCTTTAGATAACTTCCATAGGTGATCAGCGCTCCCATGCCAAGCGACAAACTAAAAAACGCCTGGCCGAGCGCCGTCAGCCAACTACTCGCGGTAAATCGACCGACCACCGACGATTCTTGCGGTGCAGGTTCAGCCGTCTCTTCGTTTCCATTATTGGCATCGGCAGGAGACTGTTGTTCAGCCTGAGCTGCATTTTCTTCTTGGGCTACACCTTCAAGGAAATCAACGACCTCTTGGTCGTGAATGCCAGCAATATACTTGAACCCAAGAAAAAAACGATCGGTTGTCATCCCCCAAACGACCATCACCAACATTAAAAAAAACAATGTCGGCAACAGTATCTTCGCGCACAACTCGATGCCACCCTTTACACCAGCCGCCACAATTCCGATGGTCAGAACCATGAAGATCACGTGCCACATGGTACAAATCGCGCCGTTTTGGGTTAGTGTGGAAAATATTGGCTCGATTTCATCTTTCGATTTACCGGCAAATCCTTCAGTGATCGATAGCCAGACGAAATGCAGACTCCAACCAGCCACGACGCTATAAAACGACAGAATCACAAATGCTGTGGCCACATTGAGCCAACCGAGGCCCATCCAGGGACTCCCCGGACTGGATAATGCCCGATACGCTCCGACGGGCGACTTTTGCGTAGTCCGGCCGATGAAAATTTCGGCCATCATGATGGGAAGTCCAACTACCGCGACACAGGCGAGGTAAACCAGCACAAACAATCCACCGCCGTTTTGGCCCGTCATATACGGAAAACCCCAGATGTTCCCCAAGCCAACGGCTGATCCAGCGGCCGCCAGAATAAAACCAAATCGGCTACCCCAATGTTCACGAACCATACCTTAAACCCTTATTAATTCGATTGTTGGAAACCGACGACGGCGCGAATGTTGAACGTCAAGGAATTGGATACTAATTGTGAATTATCGAGTCGCGGATGCAATCCTCTTGGCGACATCATCAACAATTAAATCATAGAAATTCCGGCAGTTCGATTGTTCGACCTGAGGCCACGTTCGAGTAGAACGCCTGGCCGTCGAATGTGTAACCCTATGTCCCAGCGGCGATCAGCAAACACATGGTAATGTTCACCGAGGCGTGAATGATCCAAGGTCCAACAAACGAACCAGATTTGATCCTGACCCAACCGGCCAGCAGAGAACCGGCAAATATCGGAAACAGAATCCACCATAGTTCCGGCATGACGAACAATATCAGCAGGTGTGGAAGCAAAAAAATTACGCTCTGCCAAAGATTTGCCCAGAAGATCGTCAATCGCCGCGACAAACTCCCGGCGATCATTCCGCGAAACAAAAACTCTTCGGCAAAGCCTGTATTGATGATCCCGTAGATCGCCGCCATCACAATTGACGTGCCATTTATGCCCAACCCAACAAACGATCGCATTGCCGATCCCTCACCGACCATCGATTCGACTGGTGGAGGAAAGACATTCAAAATGGCTACGAGGCCCAAAGCCACCACACAACAGAACGCAAGATACCGAACGTCACCCAAACGCAATCCGACGCGCGATGCAATTTCTGAAAAACTCCGCATGCGCCATCGCCTTTGATAGAATACGTAAAACGAAAACGGTATGGCGACTAACACCACAAGATTAACGCAAGCGGATAATATCGCGTTTAAGATAAGCGTCAGATCAAACAAGAACAGTCACCAGTCTATTAATTCAGGGCAAACTTGGTTGAAACTTCGATACACCCAATTCGCCTTTGGCCATTTCTCGACTCAAATATCCGAGTTTTATTACCCTGATACAGCGTGCATGTTTTCGTAGTTGCGTCTTTTTTTCCCGATTTTTGATTTGACAACTTTGGATTAGCGCGGAGTTTGTTGATGTCTTGGCAGGTTGCCTGGCGGGGTCATTTAGTTGTGTTTTCTAAACGGCCACAGATGGCGTACCATGTTGCGAAATTCGTGTGTCATGTCGGGCAGGACAGTGAGCTTAAGGAAAACGACATCGGAATACAAATGATCGATCTGGTCGGGTTCTAACTCAGATGATTTATAGAGCCCATGGGCTGGCGCCCAAAAATTAAAACTCGAGTGAAATTTGATGTCATCAACGAGTCGAGCATCGATTGCAACAAACCAAGCCTTGTGTTTGCGTAGCAAAACAAATCGCACTGCGCGTTCGTGGTAAGCAAAAATGTCTTTGTCGCTGACATAGTGGATGTGACAATACGGCAAACGGTGGCGAACCACATGCGTGTACAGCACGTAACACCTGTTATTTCCGTCCTGGATCAGCAAATGACCAACTCCATAGGGTTGGTGATCGTCGTAGATTTTTTTGTCGACTGGGACGAGTTTTTCTGCGATCGTTTGCGGATCAAACGTGATTGAGGCATCGCTGGCTTTTTTGCGTTTACCTCCGAACGGCAGCAAAATCTTCAGCTGTGAGTTCAGATCTTCAAACCCGAGCCGGCGTGAAATCGCGCGAACAACATCGCACGGTGTAAAATGAGTTATCGTATAGTCATTGAGTTCCAACACGGGCCGCAATAAGGCCAGACTTCGGCCGCGATAGTCTTCTCGGACCCACCAAGTGTGCAGGTTGCAGAACTTTTTGACTTCGTCACCAATCCATCGATTGCAAAATACCATTCCGATCATGCCCACACATTCGCCTCGATCAATCAGCGCATATCCACAATGCCCCGGTTCGGTCTCCCACGCGTAGTCAAATACGTTCCGCCACTCCTGCTCGTTGGACAAGGGGTCATCGCCGGCGAGGAACGACTCGTAGAGCTTGGGGAAGAGAGTCGACTCTATTTTTTCCAGGCTAAGCATCTTGTTTTTTGTTCGTCCATTGAGCGACTAGTTTTGATCTCGCAAACAGTCATCGGGCTTTCCCCGGCGGCGAATTTGCTGGGTCGAACCATTGTGTACGAGGACCTCGGCCGGAGACGGGTGGCTGAGAAATCCGAGCGGGCTGGAGGTCCTGGCATAAGCCCCCGACAAAAACACCGCAAATAGATCACCGGAGGCGACGGTCGGCAGTTTGACGTTGCGGGCAAGTACGTCAAGCGGCGTACAAAGTGGTCCGACAACATCGACCGGACCCAACTCAGGTTGGCCTAGTTTATTTGCGATCGCAACCGGATAATTTCGTTTAATTGTTTGCCCGAGATTTCCAGAGGCCGCCAGATGATGATGCAATCCGCCGTCAACAACAGCAAACGTCTTACCTCTCGAATGCTTGACGCGGGTGACGCGCGACAAATAAACACCGGACTCGTTAACCAGGAACCGACCAGGCTCGAGAATTCCTCGAGCCGATGCAAGCAGCGGATCCTGCTTCATTTGATCATCAATCGAATGGATTCCGGTAGCCACCGCTGCGAGGTCCAGTTCCTTTTCATGCGGGAAGTAAGGCGTTCCCCAACCGCCACCAAAATCAATCGTGTTTAACGGTTGAGTGATGCGACTCGAAACGTGGCGAGCAATCGAGAGAGCGGTCTTGTATTGGTTGATTAAGACTTCGGCGTCAAGTATTTGGGTTCCCATGAACAAATGAACGCCGACCATTTCAATGCCGGCGAGAGAATTGACTTCGCTTAGCACGTCGTCGAGATTTTCTTCGTCGATACCGAACGGGGAGGCTATGCCACCCATCCTCATCGCTCCGCCAGAAGATTCGACCGGGTTAACACGCAGGGCAATTGCAGCCTTTCGATTTCGTCGCGATGCCAGTTCGCTCAGACAGCGAGCTTCTTCAATCGATTCGACGTGAATCTCACGAATGTTTGCCTGAAAAGCGGCAGCCAATTCGTCTGGTGTTTTGCCAGGTCCGGCAAAGATCAAACGGTCGGGCGAGCAACCGGCATTTAGAGCTTGAAAAAGCTCACCAGCCGATGCCACTTCGAGCCCGCAATCGTTTTGCAAAAAACACTTTAGCAGCATCGCGTTGGGGTTCGCCTTGATCGAATAGAACAAGTCGAAAGTGCCCGGCAACAAATCGCTCAAATCTTTGATTTTCGATTCAATAACGCTTTGATCGTAAACAAACAGCGGTGAACCAAATTCCTCGATCAAATGCGAAACCAGTATCCCGCCAATCAGCAATTCGTTATCGCGAACCTGGAAATGACGCGCAACAATACGAGCAACATGGTTTTGTTGCGGAGTAACGAGTTGATGTTTGGATGCGGACAATGCGGACGCTCATGCGGAAGGAGTTTTTTCGACGGCCAATTGATGGCGAAGTTGCGGGTAGTCTACCTTACCGCTCGATGTCATCGGTAATTCGTCGACCAAGTCTACCCGTTTGGGAACCATGTGACGTGGCAACGCCCCAGCGCATTTGACCAGCAGGTCTGCAGGATCGACGTCGGCGTGTTCCTCGGGAATTGCGAAAGCGACCAAATGCTGTCCAAGCACAGCGTCCGGAACACCCACGACTGCGGCTTGACGGATCGACGCGACTCGGCAGATCACTTCCTCGACCTCGGTTGGGCTGATACGAAACCCCGCCGACTTAATCTGGTTATCTCGACGACCAATAAAATATAAAAAGCCGTCGTCATCCTTGCGAACAAGATCACCAGAATAACAAACGCGGTCCGGTTCCGCGCGGCCAGGCGGCGGAAACGGGTGTGGACGCAGCACGCGAGCCGTTAAATCAGGATGTCCCCAATAGCCGAGTGAAACGGTGGGACCATGGTGAACGAGCTCGCCCACTTCGCCAGATTCGCATAATTTTCCGTCTTCGTTGACGACGAGAATTTCGGTATTGGGTATGGCTTTGCCCATGGACGTCGGCCGCCGATCAAGTTCCTCTGGGGGCAAATAGGTCGAACGAAACGCTTCGGTCAAACCGTACATCAAAAAGACCCGCGTTTGGGGAAGTATCGAGCGAAGTTGGCCAAGCACAGTTTGTGGCATAGCTCCACCGGTATTGGTGATGTACCGCAAATTAGGCAGACGTTGTTTGCTAAGCCCAGAACTGGGTTGAGCCAACAAGCTCCACAAGGAAGGAACGCCTGCAAGCCCCGTAATCCGTTCTTCAACGAGCTGGGTCACGATATCGCGACCGAACCGAAATTCGATCATGACTGTTGTGCCACCTTGCAAGGTCGCGGTCGTCAGTTGATTAAGGCCCGCATCAAAGCTGAGCGGCAGTGCGGCCAGCAAACGGTCTTTATTGGACAGCCTCAAGTAGTTCGACACGATCTCTGCACCTGCCAGAATATTGGCATGGCTGAGCATCACGCCTTTTGGACGGCCTGTCGAACCCGATGTGTAAAGGATCGCCGCAAGGTCCCTTTCGATGCAGTCCGAAGGCGCGGTATCCACCGAACGTTGACACAGAGCTTCAAAATCGTACATGGGCAATCGTGGCTCGTCGTCGGTTGCATCACGCACAATTGCGAACTCCAGTTCAGGCGTCTGAGATAAGATGTCAGTCAGGTTTTGCCATCGAGCGGCATCCGTGATCAGAGCTTTCGCGCCGCTATCGCGAAGGATGTGTGCGACTTGTTCCGGAAACATGCCATGGTGAATCGGCACAAAAACCGCACCAGCCTGCGAAATCGCAATAATGGCCAACGGCAACGACACCGTGGGCCGCAATTGGATTGCGACTCGATCTCCCCGCTTGATCCCGAGTTGGTTTAGATTACCGCCTAGCGCAGCACAATAATTCGCCATCGCCTCATAGTCGAGACGCAAGTTGCAATCAACGAGAGCCTCCTGGCTGGGATTGCGAGAAGCGCTGTCCAGCAACATGTGGTGTACGAGGTATTGCATTCCAGTTTCTCGTCAAAGTTGTTTCGAACCGACCAGCAGCGAGATGGAATGAACGGATTCAAAATGGTCCGCCACCATTTCTTCATCCGTAATCTGGATCCCGAATTCGACCTCAAGAAATTGAATGATTTCAAGTGTGCCCAGGGAATCGACAACACCGCTTTCCAACAGCGAGTCCCTGAACCCCACCTTTCGTTGGGTTGCTAATGGAAAATTCTGTTTGATCCATTCAAGAATTCGAGCAGAAGTTATTTCAAGTTCGTTCGTTTGCATGTATTTCACCTGACCGTAACAAGATCTCTATTCTAATTGGCCGGTTATTTAACGACTAAGTATTTTCGAGTTTCCCGAGGAGTCTTTCGCTATTGCGGCACGAAGTGCGCGTGTCCTACGGCCAATTTGTTTTGCATAAAGACTCTTCGCCTCAGATGATGTCAAAGTCACATTCGATGTTGAGCTCGGCGACTTGATTACGAATCTCACTTTCGTAAATCGGGTTGGTCAGGACAATCAGGTCGGGACGAAAACCGACTAGTTGCTCCGGAGCGATGATTTCTTGTGCCGTTCCAGGAATGTGGGAGCCCTGGCGATTCGGGTTAATATCGACCACAAATTGGATTTGATTTTGTGGCTTGATGGCATTTAGGAAACTAATGCCTTTGCCCCCAGAACCCCAAAGAACCGCACGGCAATTGTTTCGGTTTAGTTCATCTAGTTTTCGCAGCCAGTATCCAATGCGTTGTCGATAACTATCCGCAAAATGACGAACCACGGCCGGTGGTTCGTGATTTGCAACACTGGCCGTCGACGAATCAGATTTCGCAAGCTTGGCCGGAACGGCTTCCACGAAAAGGTATTGGCCGTTTTCGTAACAAGGCCCAGAGCTTGTAATTTCAAATCCAGCGCGGCGAAACAAATCTTCCAGTACAGGCAAGCTAAGATAATTGCATTGTTCGTAATGGACGCTCCAAATCTCACCAACTTCGATTGAACGGAATCCGTTAAACACTTCGAAGTAGATGTTGGGCTTTCGTTCACCGATCATTTTTCGCAACATCAACAGGAATTCAAGCGGCTGCGGAATATCTTCAAACATGGAAAGGCTACAAACAAAATCGCGAATTTCATCGGCATACGTGTCATCAAAAAAATCGCGAATAAATCGGACAGAGCCCCGCGGCAAATCAAACGAGCCCGCCTCTGGAACCGTTGGGTCAATTCCCACACCCCGATTGCTGCCGCTTTGGCACAATCGTTTCAAAAAACTGCCATCGCCACATCCAATCTCGAGAATGTCTTTCTGTTTCAGGTCGTACGATTGGGTGAGACGTTCGACCACGCTGGTTTGAAAATCCAGAAACGTCTTGGAATGCGTCAAAGCGACTTCGTAGCCAGGCTTGAAGTCAATCTTGGAAACATCAAAGGCCCGATTGTGCACGAGCCCGCAATCAAGGCAGTAAACTAACTTGATATCGCCGGTCTGGGCAGCCATCGCCTCGTCACGATCTCTTGAAATGCTGCCGCAATTGACGGGCGAATTTGAAGCATTGAAAAACTCGTAAAGGGTCTGACCCAGACATCCAACGCAGGATTGCTTTTTCGAAGTCTGCATTTCGCTCATCGGATTTCGTTTTCAATACTCATTGCCAATGCCTTCGCGCCCACCAAAGCGTATCTCGATCATGGGGAACTGGGTTGCCAGATAGTCCAATAATGCGAATATGAAAACGATCATGCCCAACATCTCACACGCTTCTTCGATCGTCATAGAAATGGTGTGTGCGAGTGTCTTAACGCCGGCTTCCTCACTGCCTGCCTGGCTGAATATGAGAGAGGCCACCATTTCCATACCAATCGCGCCGGCAACAAAAATTGCACCGGCAACCATAAACAGCTTGAAAGTCCGCTTTGATTTTTTGTAGACGAAGGGAATAAAAATCGCCCCGACCACGATTACAAAGACACCGCCCACAATGACCCAGGGGAAAAAAAGAGCTCCGCTGGTTTCAAACCGTTGATGAATGGCTGCATCGATCATCTCATGAAACAAGACGGCTTCATCGATCGCCAACGCGAAAAAGATTAATGAAAACGCATACCAGTAATGCCAAGGGGTTCGTTCAACCGATTGTTCAAGTGACCCAATCAACGCCAACAACGCTGCCGCGACGAGCATGGCAACGGCCGAATAAAAATTAGGGATACTTGGTTCATGCCCCAAGTCAGCGCGCCGCAGCACTTTCGCAAGGTTGCTTTCTGGATCAGCAGCAACATGGTAGATTCCGAAATTGGCAGCCGCGCCAATTATCACCACGATCACGACAACAACAAAAAGTAATCGGAGGCACCACGCAGGAGAAACCGTGATCAAATTACGAGATTGATTGTCGTGATCCGTCATGATGTGTTAGCTTGTTAGACTGTTTTCCTGGGTGGCTCCATGGCATTACTGGTCGAGCCGGTACTGCTGGATTGGTTGGTACTCCGCAGGATTCGTCTTCCGCCGCCACCTAGTCCAGTGCCGCGAATCATTTTGGTTATCACGCGGCCCCATTTTCGAAACTGAAAGAAGTACCGAATAACCGCGCCGACACCGCGTACTTTTTCCCAAAAAGACAGCGGAGATCGCAGCACTGATCCCAAATGTGCATGAGGGATCCTAAGTCTTGCGGCCATGAACTTTTTTACTTTGCGGCTCGATTCTGCGAAATTTGCCTGGGATGCAGCGGATTGCAAATTGCTGGACGCCTTGTCGTGCACACGCTGAAAAAACAACAGCTCTGGAACTTCCTGGTAACAACCGAGCAGACTGACCTCGCCCAGCAAAACTTTTTCAGCACCATAAAAAGGCAGGAGCAAACGTGTTTGCTTGAGGGTCTCCAAACGAAACAAACCGTAAGAATCGACACACCAATTGGTTCCCAGAATGACCCCCTTGAATCGCTCGATCGGATCGGACGAATCAAACCCTGCGCGAGGATGGCCTTTCCAGGATCGTGTTCCGTCAGCTGCGACCAGCAGCTCTTCGTCTGTGGCGGGCAGCAAGTCTCGAAACGACCTTCCACCGGCATCAATCATGTCTGATAACGCGTGGCACCAGGAAACGGACTCGTTCCGGTCAAGAATTGCAACACATTTTTCGACAAACGTCGGTGCCATCAGGTCATCATGGGCAGCCCACTTAAAGTATTTTCCTTTGGCTTGATGCACCAGCGCGTTGAAGTTTCCGATGGCACCCAAATTTTGCTCTTGGCGAACGTATCGTACGCGATGTTCGCGGGTTGCAACCGCCTGGCAGATGCTGGGTGTTTGATCGGTCGAGCAATTATCGGAAATGATCAACTCAAAGTCGGTATACGTTTGGGCAAGAATGGCCGCAATGGCATCCTCTAGGTAATCCTGACCATTGTAGACCGGCATACCGATGCTGACTTTTGGAGCCATGACTGTAAGGCCTTTTCAAAGTCTGAAGATCACGATATCGCTTCAGCTTTTCCTTGGGATTCGGATCGCGCCAGAAACTCCTGCTCGACCCACTGATAGGTTATGGCCAATCCGTCAGCAAGCTTGATGGACGGTTGCCATCCTAGCAACTCCTGAATCAAATCGTTGTCGCTATTACGTCCGTTGACGCCTTTTGGCGCATCGAGATTATAAGAGCGATCAAGTTTTATACCCGCGATGTTTTCGACGATGTCGACGAGGCCGTCAATGGTTACCAATTCGTTGGAGCCGAGGTTTAGGGGGATTTCGACATCGCTGTACATCAGTCGATCGATGCCTTCCAAACAATCTTCAATGTACATGAAGCTGCGCGTTTGTTTTCCGTCGCCCCAGATCTCAATCGAATGGTCTCCGGATGTTGCTGCCTGGACGACTTTACGACACATAGCCGCCGGCGCTTTTTCACGACCTCCTTCCCAAGTCCCGTGCGGTCCATAAACATTGTGAAGGCGAGCAACACGGGCGATCAGCCCAAAATCTTCAGCAAAATGGCGACACATCCTTTCGGAAAAAAGTTTTTCCCAACCGTAACCATCCTCGGGCATTGCGGGGTATGCGTCCGATTCTTTTAGCGGAATCACGTTGGCATCGAGCTGCTTTTCGGCGTTATAAACGCAAGCCGAACTGGCAAAGAAAAACCGATCAACGTCCGCGGCCCGTGCTGCCATCAGCAAATGGGTGTTGATCAAAACAGAGATCATGCAAAGAGCCTTGTTGTTTTCGATAAAGCCCATGCCGCCCATGTCGCAGGCAAAGTTGTAAACGTGCGCGACGTCTGCACAGGCCTTCTTGCAATTGTGAATGTCGCTCAAATCGGCGACGACGTTTTCAACGTCACCAAAGCTCTGATACCATCGATCGAGCGGTTTAATATCCACCGATCGGATATTGGAATACCCCTGTTCAAGCAATGATTTAACTAAATGTCCGCCAATGAATCCGCCGCCGCCGGCCACCAGAATTTTGCTACTTTTTGCCAATTTCATTACCACCTCAGTATGTTGCAATAAGTCATTTCAAATCGGTTCTCGTCTCATAATAAACAGCCAATTGATTTTGTCACTTGTTTTAACCGCGAATCCAGGCAGCCGTGACCTTCCAAATGAAAAGCGAATTTGTCACGAGGTACCTCTTCCAAAGTCGTCTGGGTTCCTTCCACAATCGAAACATCCATTCCAATCCATTTCGCTGCATCCATTTGGGGGCCATGGGTTTGATGCCAGCATGAAAATCAAAGGCAGCACCAACGCAGACTTGCAATGCCTTAATACGATCGCGATGTTGATGGGCAAAAAGGTCCTGCCTCGGACACCCCAACCCGATGAATACAATTCGCGCGCCACTATTATTGATTCGATTTACAACCTGCTGCTCCTCAACCGTCGTCAGTGGCCGAAACGGTGGAGCCTCCGCGCCGGCAATAATCAAGCCGGGAATCTGGGAATTCAATACTGTAACAAGATCTTTTGATACTCGCTCATTGCCGCCATACAAGTAAATCGAAACCTTTTCCTCTGCGGCCTTGTGACACAATCGCATCATAAGTTCGGGGCCATAAACACGATCTTTTAATCCGGTTCGGTGGAGCAAATTTAAAGCCCACCGGACAGGTTGTCCGTCGGGCGTGATCATGTGGAAGTTGTTGGCCATCTCACGCAGGTTTGAGTCGCAGCTCATCGTCACAATCGCATGAACGGCATGGCATGCAACTACGCCAGATGTTCCCTGCTGGGCTGCTTGTGCAATCACATCAACCGCTTGACCGTAATTGACCTGGCTGACGTTTACGCCGATCAAATCATGTTTTTTTGGCCATTGAATGGACTCATCATCCAAAGATTGAGGCGCATTTTCAAAAGCTCGATCCGCGTTTACTTTTGGCTTGATCATAGATGTGCATCAATAATTCGTAATTTTTCTCGGCAGAAAATTTTCCCACGAATTCTCGGCGAGCATTATTGCCCATTGTGATTCGAAATTCGTCGTTTTGAATAAGGAATAAGATTTTGTCGGCGAGGTCTTTTGCGTCACCAGCTCGAAAATAAAGTCCGTTTTGACCGTCCGAAACGACTTCACGCATTGCCCCAATATCCGAGGCGATTACTGGCACTCCAGCTGCAAACGCTTCAATCATGCTTCTCCCAAATGTTTCGTACCAAATCGAGGGCATAATCAGCATTTGCGAGTCTCGGATCTTTTCCAAAACCGATTCAAACGGCAGTTGTCCTAACCAGCGGATTCTTGAATTCTCAGCGACAGCGGCAGAAACCTGATCGCGCATCGGACCGTCACCGATAATCGTTAAGGGAATCGAACATTGCTGTTCGAGCCACGCGTCTAACAAGACACCGATGCCTTTTTCAGGCGACAGCCTGCCCACGTAGACAGCCCCTGCGCCTTCACGCGCGCGTTGGCCTGGATCAGGACGCACGAAATTTGGCTTGACGACTATTTTAGATTTGGGCAGACCGGCGGCAACAAACACATCTCTTGAATGACTCGTCAAAGCGATAAAAACATCAACATCCTTTGACCAGGAACCGCGGATCCAGTGATAGGCGTTTCGAATCGCAACAATAGCGTTTGCCGAACGACTATTTCGGTAACAACCATGGATGATCGCAGGCCACGCAAAATAGCGATTGGTACATTTTTCGCAAACACCGCCATTTCGAAACAGAGTCGAACCCGGACATATCATGCGAAAATTGTGCAACGATTGAACGACTGGCAGACTGCGGCTTTTAGCGGCGCGATATGCGTCTGGAGAAATCAAAGGAAACGTGTTGTGAAAGTGCAAGAGGTCTGGATTCGCATTATCAATTAATTGCTCAAGCTCAATGCGAGCACCTGAATTTGAAATTGTCCGTCGAGCCATTTCGAGTTTGCCAAGCCGTTCAATTTCCGAATTGTGCTTTTGAAAACGCACCACGGTATGACCATGTTTTTCCAGCAACCAGCCTTCATCATGAAAAACCTGGTCCTCACCTCCAGGCAGTTTGTAATAGTTGTGGCACATGAGTATTTTCATCGGGCCACACCGATCATCGAGACAGGTTGATGGCCCCGCTGTTGATCCCCACCTTCTGTTTGGGTCGGGATTATAAGTGCAGTCGCCAAACCCAAAATGACACCAAACACCACGGACTCAGGTTGCAAAGGACCAAACACAGATTCGTTAAGAAAACCCCAGCCGACAAACCAGGCGGCGAAAACTAAGACGAAACAAGCGTGGCGATGTGACGCTTTGTCTCTGCCTCCCAATTTGCCTACGACGCGTAATCCGATATTCAAGAGGCCTGTGACGAATAATAAACCGCCCACGACTCCGGTTGTCACCAGCAATTGCAGATAGGCATTGTGGGCGGTCCAGTTGCCGTACTCACCCCATACGTACAACCGCCCCGTTTTTGACGTCACGAAATAGCCATGTCCGATCCATGGCGATTCCTGAAACGATGTCCAAATCTTTTGCCACATTTCAGCTCGGCCGGAAAGACTGCCGATTTGTGCGCTAGTTTGTCCTTGTGCAGAGGCACGGCTGACTTCCTCCATTACCGAATCAAATAATGTAAGACCCGGGTCAAGGCAGAGGTAAACGAAACTAACGGCCACGGCCGTCATGCTGATTGCGGCCAAAACCACTTTGTGCGTCATTGTCACGAACAAGATTAGGCAAAGCACCACCATCACAGCAACCGACATCCGGTTGCCACCGATGGTCATCGCGGTCAGATGAACGATGGACGCAGGAATCAACAGCCAAATTGTCCAAGACCAACGCCAGATAACCCAACTGGTCAACAGAATCAATATTCCCAACGATGCGGAAGCCCCAGCATTCGTGGAATGAAACAGGCCGGAGGAACTTCGAGTCAAAACCCCCAAACGCGGCTGCGCAAAATGTAAAACAATTAAAACTACTGATATAAAAAACAGCACGATTGAACAATATTGCAGCAAACGTGAAGTGTCGTTTTCGTTCCTCCAAACCGTTGCTATTACCACGGCTAAGCCAATTGGAATCGCAAACGACGCCGTTTGGTTGAGCGTCGTCGTTTGCGATGCCGACCACAAAGTAGAGACGATTCCAAATAGCGCAAATGCAATAACAGGCATTAGCAAACGCAAGGAATGCCGACGACGTGGATTGTGCCAAACCAGGTAGAGACTATATGCCAATAACACGATTGACATTCCACGACCGATTAACTTGGAAAGCTTGATAACGTTTGGCGGCAATACGGAGGCCGTACCGAACGAGTCTATCTTAAAATCTTCGGGAGCAGAAATGGTAACCGCCATCAGCACGCAAATGCACATCGCCACGATCAACCAAACCTGGTCGGCACGTTTCGAAGTCGGATCACTGGCGATGAGCTGATTCATTTATTCGCAGTCTGAACGTTGCGGACCCGCTCCTGCCGGTAGTGGCCCAGGACAAAAATGTATCCGCAAAAAATCGTAATGACTTCAATACCGGTCCCGATTAGCATGGCGATGGCACCGCCCAATATGCCGTAAACAGGAATGAGCAGGAGTCCCAAAACAACCGTCGCAATCAAACCCGCCAGGCTGCAATACAAGCTTGCCAAGGGCTTTTCGATTGCGAGCAAAGCGTGGTTGGCCGAAATGTACGCCGAGCCAACCATTGCGCGAATCGCCAGTAGGGTGACGATTAATCCCCGTCCTCTGTACTCCGGAGCTTCGTACAGTATCTGCAACATGAATTCCCCGGCAAAAAAACACATGAGAACAAACAGGGCCATCGTGCCGGTCATAAACAAAGTAGAACGCCAAAATAGTCTTTGAATTGGGGCGGTCGTGTCCGCCATCGCGGCTTTTGCAAATTTCGGTGAAAGCGAATTGCCCATACCTTGCAAAAAAGGGCTAGACAAATTCACTACGACCAAACAAGCCGCCAAAATTCCAGTCGCCGTCGAGTCGATCAAAAAGATCAATAGCCACGGTGTAATTTGAGCGCTGAAAATCGTAAGAATGTGGTCCAGCAACACCCACCGCCCAAGCGACCATTTTCGCGTCAAGTTCTTTGTCAGGTATCGCCGATCGACAACCAACTCGGAACGTCGTTGAACGAGCCAAGCGATGGCGACGGCAGCGCACGATACGCCCAGGCAAACCAAAGCGGTAATCGGCGTCAACAATCCAAGCATGGCCAAAACCACCAGGCTCACCAGCTGGATTGCAGCGACCATTCCATCAATGATGACCGCCCCCAACATATTCAAATGCGCAAAGGCATAACGCCTCGCGAATTCGCGCAGCAATAGAAATGGGAGTAAAAAGGCGACAGTCAGAATGACATATTCAAATCCTGGCAGAAACTGGAAATAGTAGAAAGCCGGATATACGATCAACAGCAAGCCCACGCCGATGGCCATCACGGCCATTGAACTTACCAACGAGCTTCCGGCAAAATGCTTCTCTTCGTTTTGCTTGATTCGTGTCCGAAAAACAGTGTACGGCGTTGAAACCAGTGCCGTATGCAACACGACAGACAACACGACAATCGTGATCGCGAGCGAGTAAATCCCAAGCCCGTCGGCGCCGCAAACGCGACCGACCACAACTGACGCGATCAAGCTCATGGCACTTACCAAGCATTGATCCAACAACGCGAACAAGCCATTCTTGTCCACGCCTTCAAGCGCTTTGACGATTCCACCGATCGGACTCGATCTAACCCGAGTGAATCTGCTCAGCCGGTTTTCATTGGGAAACTGTTGTGGCACGATTTCAATGCTTGTTCTGTGTCCTGAAAACCGTTCAGGCGGTACCGTCTGTAAGCCAGTTAGTTTTGATTTTCGATGATTCCGCTAACAACGCCGCCACCGTTTTCCAGTATTCGTTTTCCATTTGCGGCCAGCGCGGTCGGTATGCGCTTGCTGACCACTAGCAACAAATTGTTCAACGACCTCGCCCAATGCACTGTCAATGGACTCTCCGAGATAGAAGGAAGATCGAGAACGACAAGATCGTATTCGAGGCAGGCCGATTCCAAAGCCTGTTCAAATTTGTCGTGGCTTACCGAGGGTAGAGGACGATTGCCGAACGGTATCACAGAAAGCCCTGATACGCCGGTCGCATGAACCGTATCGAGCGTATTACTGTTTTGGAGAAACTCTGGAAACCCCAGAGTCGCCTTCAGACGAAACGTCAAATGCAATTTGGGATTTTGCTCATTGCAGTCAATCAGCAAAATGTTGCCTGGTGTCGCAGCGGCGCAAACACCCAGCTGGACTGCAACGGTGGAAACGCCTTCACCCGGCCGGCAGCTCGTCAACGCAACGATTTTTAAACCGTGAGATCCGGGCCGCCAACCCAGGTTGTTAAGCAGTAATCGGTAGTTTTCTCCAACCGCGTGTGGGATCCGGCGAAGCCTGGCATAAACTGAAGACCTGGCCCGCGGATTTCTTGGCCGTGAGCTCTCAACATTGCGTTGCGAGCCGGTATCAGGGTTTTGATTTGCTCTGGACGACGAGTTCATGAATTTAGTGCGGGTTTGATTTAGTTGGTTTTCACCAAAGTGCGCAGTGGCTGCTGAGGAATTGTGGCAACTACTGGAACGTCAAGCGTGGTTTCGAGTTCGCTGGCGCGATTCAGCATCGACTTGCGATATTCCAGCAACACCGCCAGGGAACATCCACCTAACAGTCCGAGAAACAACCCCGCCGCCAAATTAACCAACTTTCTGGGGCGATGGGGTTTTGGATTTAAAGACGCTGCTTGAAATACGCTCAAGTTCGAAAGGTTTTCCTCCTGCATGGCGTAATCCATCGAAGCTTGTTGTAGCGTTCGCGTGTACCGCTTGAAGTTTTCATCACAGATCTGCATTTCGCGCTGAAGTCGAATAAACTCGGTTTCATGAGCATTGAACTCGTCCAGCTTCTCGGTTACGGCCATGAGTTGAAGCTGCAACTCAGACGATTTTGATCTTAACGCTTCCAACGCAGGCTGTTTTTTTATCAGTTCAAGATTCGCGCCTTCGTGTACCCGACTGGGACCTTCCACGGACTCAACTAACTTGGCTTCCGCTTCATCGAACAATTTCTTGGCTGCCGCAAGCTGCCTTTCAACCTGTTTGACTTGCGGATTGGCTTCAGAAAACTTAGAAACGAGTTCTTCGCGTTTGACCTGCAGGCGAAACAGCTCTTGCCGCATACCGTCAATGCCTTCATTGCCTGAACCCTCGGTTTGAGACACGATCCGCGAAGTGGGTAGCCTTTCCGTCAATTGTTGTAGCGTATTGACTTCGGATTTCGCGGCCTGAGTCATGGCTTCGGCATCCATCAGTTCGTTCTTGATTCTCGCTATTCGATCGACCAAAACCCTTCGTTGGTCTTCAACGGATATCAGCTTTGTTTTGTTTTTGAATTCTTCGAACTTTCGTTCGCTTTCGTAAAGAGCTTGTCGAACGATTTGCGTTTGTGCGGACATGAATTCACTACCGCCTTGCGCTCGGTGAATACGTGAATGCTGTTTCGTGTAGTCATCGACGATTGCATCGACAACTTCACGGGCCAAATCCGCGTCGTACGATTCAAACCTAACGGTGATGACATTGGATGTTTCGCCGACATCAACACCTGTCTTTTTCTGCAACTTGATGATGGCCCGTTCACGATTGTTCAGGCCGTTCAGCACGCCGATTTGGGTCAAAAAAACCATCACGTTGTCGATTGGGCTGGTCGCTTCACCTCCGCCCCGTGTTTTTGCGGGCGAATTGGGGACCTTTTTCAAAATTCGTTCGGGCCCGATCTTGTCGACGACTCGTCCAAATAGCTCTTTATTGGTGATCATCTCGGAAATCGAGTTGATTTCAGACTCCCGATTTGGGGGCATCGAGTAAATCTGGGTTTCTCCCAGCCCCGCGGTCACGTCCGGTGCCGCGTTTTCACGACCAAGCCTCACAAAAATTTTGGCATCCGAGATGTAAGTCTTAGGGACAAGAACGGTTATCATGCCAACCAAGACAACGGAGACCGCAGCAAAAATCGCAACGGTATATTTGCGACGCCAAATGGCGCTGATGGCGTCAACAGCTGTGAAAGTATGAGTTTCCATGATGCACCGACCTGTGTTTATGTTCTTGAGTGGTTTCTATCCTAGTTGTTTCAGCTTATGAGCCCGAGGTTTCTGAAGCGAAATGACTGTTATCCCGCAACCAGTTTTCGACAATAAAACGCTTCTGCAAACCGATGACTCGATCCGGATTCCAACGCGCGAATCCTCATCAACGAAAAAAATGTTTCTTCTTCAAACCAATGCCGGTTGCGCTGCGATGGAAACGAATCCATCAATATTTGGGCCTTTTGTTTCGCAATTTCGGTGTCCAACGCAATGTACACATTCGGCTGGCCAAGATCGCCTTCGTATTTCGGTATTTCATATTCAAAAATCAAATGATCTCGAAATGCATTCCAGGTTAATTCTGCAACCACGCGATGATCCTGATGTCGATCTTCCAGCCGATGGGTGAAGATCAAGTCAGGCGAATCGTCGCCAGACAAGTTGGCGGAAAGTTCACCAATGTATTCCTTGATCTCGCTCCACGCCGCAGGAAAGTAACGATCGGGAAACCGGTTGATTCTTACGGATTTGTTTGTTGTTTTTTCCAGGAAGCTTCTTGCGCTCTGGCTTGCCTCCTCACCACGCTGTTCATCCGATGCCAACACGACCCACGTCACCGAAATATCAGGATTGTCGCGTTGCATTTTCAACAACGTCCCCCCGCACCCGATTTCAATGTCGTCAGCATGTGCTCCCAGGCACAAAACACTTTGAACATCAGTTAAAGGAACACGGATCATGGTTAATCATCGAAGCTTATTTGGCCGTCAGGCGGCGACTGGAACGGATGTGATTCGCGTCATCGGTGCCGTTTGAATCACCGCGCGCGGGCTCTCCGTTTTGATTCCACAGCGCCCAAGGCGTATCGTCTTGTTCGTACATGTCATGTAGCATTTGCAGTTCTTTATACGTGTCCATGCAGCTCCAGAATCCTGAATATCTCATGGTGGACAAACGACCATTGTCGATTAACCGCTGGAAGGGTTGCTGGATCAGTTCCTCGCCTTCTCCAAGATAATCAAAAAACTCATTGGAAAAGACAAAGAAACCGCCGTTCATCCAAGTGTCTGATTTTCCGATTTCTGTAATATTCTTGACGCGCCCGTCGTCATCAGCTTCAACCGTATGGAACATCTGCGATGGCGGTACGCTGAGGAACGAGGCGACCGCTTGTTCATCATTGTGAAATTGGATTAGGTCGTTCAGATCAACGTCGCACAAACCATCGGTGTAATTTGCCAGAAAATTCGCTTCACCTTTCAAATGTGGCTCGACGCACTTAAGGCGTTGGCCAATATTCGCGTTTGTCCCGGTATCAACAAATGTAATGTTCCAATCTTCGATGTCTCGGTTGAGCAGTTTCACTTGCTGACCACCGGCCGACATCACAAAGTCGTTGGAAATACACTCGTCATAGCCCAGGAAAAACTCTTTGATGATATTGGCCTTCCAGCCCAGACACAAAATGAAATCTCGATGGCCGAAATGCGCGTAGTATTTCATCACATGCCAGAGGATTGGCCGATAACCAATCTTGACCATGGGTTTGGGAATCGACTCCGAATATTCGCGAAGCCGCATTCCAAATCCGCCGCAGAATAGTACCACTTTCATTGTTAATCAATCAGTTAGTTGTGGGTTAAATGACCTCAAGTTCCGGAATCGCAAACACAAGCTTGCCACCCCACTGGCGAATGTATTCCAACTGTTTCGTAAGTTCTGTTTTAAGGTTCCACGGCAAGACTAATACATAATCCGGCCTTGCCCGGGCAATCATCTCCGTCGGATAAACGGGAATTCGCGATCCGACAAGGAAGCTGTTTTGTTTGAACGGGTTTCGGTCGACCGTAAAATCAAGAAGGTCTTCCCGGATTCCACAGTAATTCAACATCGTATTGCCTTTGCCCGGCGCGCCGTAGCCACAAACGGTCTTGCCGTTGCGACGTGCGTTGATCAGAAATTCCAGCAAGTTCCATTTGGTTTGTTGGACGCGTTTGGCAAATTGATGATACGTTTCCAGCTGCGTCATTCCCGCCGCGATTTCATTCTCACGAATCTGGTTCACGATCTCTGCCACCGGCCGATCGTCGGACTCGGAGTGACGCGCATAGATCCGCAACGAACCGCCATGAGTTTTAATCTGGTCGACATCAAAAATTGTCATCCCGTGATGCGCAAAGATCTTTTCCAAAGTCAGCAAGAGAAAATAGCAATAATGTTCCTGGTAGATGGTGTCGAACTGGTTGAGCTCAATCATGTTCTGTGCATGCGGGAACTCAACTGTTAGCGTGCCGGCAGGGGCCAGCACCATTTTGATGCCACCCACGAAATCATTCAGATCGGGAACATGGGCCAGCACATTGTTAGCAATCAGCAGGTCCGCCCGCCGACCATGGGCGACAACTTCGTGTGCTGTTTCCAAGCCGAAGAATTTATTGAGAACCGGAATGCCTTTGTCGACGGCGACTTGGGCCACGTTGGTTGCGGGCTCGATTCCAAGGCAAGGGATGCCTTTTTTGACAAAGTTGTGTAGCAGATAGCCATCGTTACTTGCCAGCTCGATGACGTGCGAGTTATCGTTTAGCCCCAGTCGCTGGGTGATCAAATCAACATATTCCGCCGCGTGCGCCAGCCAAGAATCCGAGTACGAAGAAAAATAGGCGTAATGGCTAAAGATCTGTTCGCCGTGAACATGCTCGTGAACCTGAATTAACCAGCAGCTTTCGCAGACTAACGCGCGTAGGGGGTAAAAGATTTCGTACTGGTTCAGGTTTTCAACTTCGATTTGGCTTTGACACAAAGGCGACATGCCGAGATCGACAACAACCTGCTCTAAAGGTTTGTTGCAAAAACGGCAACCGCGAAAATCGGTACTTCGCTGCGCAGAGGTTTTATGCTCAAACGCCAAATGGCTTTCTTCGATTGTCGACATAGGCTGCTTTTTCAAATGGTGTCAATCACGTAGGCTCTGGCAGCTTGTTTTGAATTGCTTCGTCGCCAGGCGAAATGTTATCTCGGTGTTGGATTCCTTGCAGTTTGAGTGCCGGATTTGAACTCGTCAATCATGTCGTTTGGGAAATGTTCGAGATCCGTTCCGCGCAAATAGTCCATCAAAGTCGTGCCGGACGATTCGCTGTCTACGTTGGGCGCCCCACGATCCGATTCAAGATCGCCACGATGCACGGTTCGGAAATCAATGCTGAAGCGAGTCAATCCCGACGTGTTTGGAACGGTCGAATGCATGTGCTGAGCCGAAAACAAGATCAGACCACCCGGTTCACAGACGATCCGCAATTCAGGTTCCAATTCCATTGGCTCGAGCGCCGCACTTTGTACACGCGTATCCTTCTTAATCTGTTTCGCGGCGTCCTTGCGACCCGTTTGATTCCAATCCTGGTAGTTGAATTGGTATGAACTGTTCTTGACGGGCGTTTTCCAATAGCGCGGATGAAATGCCATGACGTTTTCCGACTGAACGGGAAACACGGGCAGCCACCAATTCAACTGGCAAAGTGGAGGCGAATACCAGGTATCACGATGCGGCTTAAACGCGTAAGCCAGCCCGCTTGTCAAATAATCCCCGGCACATGCGGTACGTAGCCGAGGAACATCAAAATAAGTCTGCTCCAAATCGCTTCCCACTTCGTTCAGCAATTCTGGGATTAGTCTTTTGCATTCCGGGTGATGGATAAAGTGCGGTTTGAGTTTGGCCAGGATCTCAACGTATTCTTCAACTTTGAGATGATGTTGTGCTTGCTGAGGCGCGTACGGGGAAAATGCTTCTTCGCATAGTTCAGCGGCAACCGCGCAAAGCGCTTTGCCCGCCGGTGTCGGCGAGAATACATAGATTTGACCGGCGTACAGGTAGTCTCGCCGTGTTTGCTCATCATGTTTTGAATCAAAATAGATCGTATTCATTTTTGAAATTTATATTTTGAAATGTATGAGCCCGCGATCTAATAACACAACGGCCGCTTCCCTTACCAATGGGAACGGTAATTCTCCACGTTCGGCAATCGCAAACAAGTCGTGCTCTCCATCGGCCAAATTCAGCACCCACATGACGGCTTCCTGAAAGCGCCCGCGGTCATCGTGCTGCCCAAATGCGCGATAAAGTCCGTGAACGCCCAACTGCGGTTCGCAACGGCTATTATGGCTTACGGGAATCTCGTTTTGTTCCAGATTTCTTAGAATCGAAGTAACAATATGTAAAGAATTTGCCAGCGATTTTGGTGTCACGAAGTCCAGATTGTCGGCCGAAGTGTGGTACTGCGAAAATTCCCCGTTGGGAGTGCGCATCAGGCATCCGATGGGCAAATTAATACCCGGCGAGCAGAATTGTCGTTCGTCGTAACCGAAGGGTGTGAAGCGGCGGACGCTCCATTGCACGTCTTGTTGCTGGGAGAGAGTAAGTTCCACCGCTCGGTTTATCGACGATGCGTCACACCGACTTTTTTTGTAGGTGAAATCACCGTCGTCGCCCAACAACGACAAAATCAAACCCCCACAAATTTTGGAAAGCGAGGATTCGTTTTGCGCAAGCCAAGTGATTGCGCCTATCGTGGCAGGTGCAAACACAATTATGTAAGTCCGCTCCGGGGTGTCTCCCGATTGCGATCGCTCCACAAGCTGTTTACCGAGAAAAGCCGCAACGGCCATGCCCGACAAATTATCATTGGCGAGCGACGGGTGGCAACAGTGAGCGTAAACAAGAATTGTCTCATCGGATTTTCCCGGAATCGTCACTTCGCCATAGGATAAACTGCCATCAAAGTATTCGGCGTCAATCACGACATCGAATTCTTCTGCTGGGTCCCGTTGCAGCCGGTCGAGTTGACGACGACTGACGCAAAAACCCCAAGCGTCTCGAAAAAAAGCCGTGCGATACGGAATCCAATCTGGATCTTGTTCCTCGGGAAGCGTCAATAGATTGGGCTTCAATTGTTCAAAACTAAATCGACCGCTGATCGGCTGGCTGCCTGACAGCACCTGCAAGTTACTTTGACGGTAATCAACGAGTCTGGTGCCATCACGATCGGCAATAAATGCGTCATGAATTCGCCATTCTTGCGGCACCGTCCAATCAAACACTCGTGTGCCGGTTGGAACCTCGTGGATTTCAATCGGCAATGTTTTTTGCAAATGCTTTAACGTGTCGCGGACACCGTCACCGCTGATCGAACGATGAAACGGGAACAGATCGGTAATGCACTGATACATCTGCACTCCCAGATCCGCTTTATTCATCTGCCCAATTTGTCGGCCAACAGAAGACGCCATCACCACTCCGGACTTTGATATTCGGGAGCGTTATATTCCCGGTACACGACCTGCGTTGTTCGACCGACCAGGTGGTTGCGATAACCTTCGTCCAGTGCCCTTCGATAGACTGCCAACGCCGCGTCAAAGGCGTTTATCGTTTGCCTGATTGCGGCTTCGTCATGCGAATAGCAAACAACCAAAGATGTTCCGATGACACCGTGACGAATAAGCTCCTGCATCAACAACGTGCGAAAGCCCTGTGACGGTTGACCTTGCTCGTCGCGGGTAGCGAAAACCATATTAGATGGCTTGCCAATGATTTCAACGAAACCCTCAACGTCATTTTTCGCAATCACTTCGTCGATTCCTGCTTTCAGCTTGGAGCCAATATCCATGAGAACTTCGATCACCGGATGGTCTTGATAAAACCGCATCGTTGCGATTGCGGCGGCCAACGAATGCGTCTCTGCGCCATGCGTGGTCGAAAGCAAAAACACCCGCTTTTTGTCATGGTACAGTCCGCCGACTTCCATTAGTTCTCGCCGACCCACCAGCGCCGATGCCGAGAAGCCGTTAGCAAGGGCCTTGCCGAATGTCGACAAATCGCACTGAATATCGTAGTATTCCTGAGCACCGCCATTGGCCCAGCGGAAACCCGTTATCATTTCATCAAGGATGAAGATGGCGCCGAACTCTTCGCAGAGATCTTTCACTCGATGCAGGAAGGAGTCCTCCGGATCGGCGTATTTGGCTGGTTCCAAAATCACAGCCGCAATCTGTTGCGGGTGTTTTTCAAACACATGTCGCAAGCTATGGGGATCGTTGTATCGAAAAGTGACGGACATTTCACGTGTGGCTTTTGGAATACCATGATTAATGGCGGTTGTTCCGATAAACCAGTCGTGCACGGCAAAGAAAGGTTGGTCTGCACATAGTGCGATCTTGTCTCGCCCCGTTTTTGCGCGGGCCAGCTTGATCGCCGCCGTCGTCACACTGGAACCGTCTTTGGCAAACTTGCACATCTCCGCACCGGGAATCAAGGCCAGCAATTCCTCGGCGCAATTGAGTTCAATCGCGGCGGGACGCGAAAAATTTGTACCATTCTCAAGCTCGGCTTTCACGGAGTCGACGACCGGTTCAAAGGCGTGACCAAGCGTGACGGCACGACAACCTAACCCGAATTCGATGTATTCGTTACCGTCGACATCCCACACGCGGCAGCCTTTGCCGTTGCGAATAAAGCCAGGCGCCAAGCGCGGAAATTGATCGTCGCCTTTGGCGTACGTATGACAGCCACCCGGGATAATCTGGTGGACCCGTTGCTGCATTTTGCGCGAACCGGCGAATTTTGTCGAACGCCGACTTTCCTGCTGCAGATGGGGTTCGTTCATCAAAAGATCACTGTTTTGTTAATTCTGAAATACGTGAAACCGTTCCACTTTCTTCAAGCTCAGACAAGCGTTCCTGGTATTCGGCGATTTGTTCCAGGCTGACTCGTCGAATCGATTCTGGTTCCTCTCGATAAAGCCGGTACCATTCAGCGGTTTTGCGAATGGTCGTCGTAATGTCCCAACCGGGGCGCCAACCGAGATCGGTCAGCGCTTTGTCGATCGACAGCCTAAGAATTCCGGCTTCACGCGGTTGATTTGGGTCACTGCAATCTTCCCAAGATCCATCGCCCCAACATTCAATGAAGTACTCAACGACCTGTTGAACGTTTAACTCGCCGCCGGGATTCGGGCCAATGTTCCAGCCGCTGCAAATTCGCGGTTCACTGCCTTGAAGTAGCTTGGCCGATATTGTCAGATAACCACTCAGACATTGTAACACGTGTTGCCATGGACGAACGGCGAGGGGACTGCGAATTCTGACCGGGATTTTTTGCAGCAGTGCGTTGACCGTGTCGACGATCAAGGCATTCGATGTCCAATCGCCTCCGCCGATCACGTTTCCAGCGCGAGCACTGGCAAGCCAAACACCATGTTCGGCCAATCGCTCGATCGGAAAATAAGAATGTCGATAAGTTCGGACGACCAACTCGGCAGCACCTTTGCTCCCACCGTACGGATCGTGGTCGCCCATCGCGTCGCATTCACGGTAACCCCAAGTTTGCTCGACGTTCTCGTAACACTTATCGCTGGTGACAATCAACACTGCGCAATTGCGTTTGGTGCGCCGCACTGCTTCCAGCACGTTGGCAGTACCCATAACGTTTGTCGAAAAAGTAAGCAAAGGGTCGGTGTAACCGGTCCGCACGACCGATTGGGCTGCCAAATGCATCACGAGATCTGGTTTGTAATCTGCAATCGCTTGAGTTATTGCGGCATCATCCCGAACATCGTCAATGATATGTTTCGCCAATTCGCATTTCACGTTGGCAACATTAAAATGACTGGGAACCGTGGGTGGTTCCTGAGCAAACCCAATCACTTCTGCGCCCAACTCGCGAAGCCAAAGCGCAAGCCATGATCCTTTGAATCCGGTGTGGCCGGTTAATAAAACGCGCCGTCCAAAAAATTGTTGGAAAAGCCTTGGGTGCATTCGTCTCCCCGCCGCCCACTAAAAATGCCTGAAACTTCGATCAAAATCTGCGGAACAGTTGATCAGAGGGGTATTAGAAAAAGCCGTCTCGCTATCGCAAAAATTCTGGGAATTCTTATTTTACCGTCGCATCACGCGCCGTTCCAACGTTTAGCTCTCTTTTGTTGGAAAACCATTCCACATTCTTGGCTTAGTCTCAAAACACAAATGTTAATATGACGCCGGCACCTATATCACTTGGGGTCCGGCGGCTGTTGGGCAGAATGCAAACGCTCCATAACCTACGACTCGATCATGCGAACCCGCCGTGTCACCGGAGTTTCGCAGATCTAGCAAGATGCATTTCATGGTTTGTTTTTGAGCCACTTGAATTGCGCCCGCGATCGCGCGAAACCCGCACGCGCGCTCGACGTTCAGTTTTGAGTCGTTCAGTCGAACAATGAACTCAGCTGTTTGCCGATCAATCGACGTTGCCTGATCAAAAGTTTGGTAATGGCTTAAGTCCGAACTGATTATGAAAATGGTTTCGTCACCACCCCAAATCAGCTCAATCAATTCCGTCACTTGCCGAGTTGGCGTCTCTGAACTCACCAAAAAAGGCGCGATGGTGAATTCATCTAAACATAGCTGGAGAAATGGCAGTTGCACTTCGATGGCGTGGTCAAGTTGCTGAGCTTTATCGTGCACCACTGCAAGGCTACCGTGCACCGCTGCATGGATCGATTGCATGTCCGTCTGGATGTGACCCAAAGGTGTTTCAAAACTGTCCGCCTCGGTCGTCGCGATCTTCGTGATCCCCGGGACGTGACAGGTACCCAAAATTACCACGCGAGTAATCTCCTCGCGTCGAGGTTTCAGCGTCGCGTATGCCGAGGCGGCAATTGGCCCCGAAAACATGTATCCAGCGTGCGGTGCAATCAGTATCTTTGGCGTGCAATCTGGCGGACGGGCGCTGGCCAACATTTGCAGCACTTCCGTTTCCAGTTGGATCGGATTTTCAGGGTAGAACTTTCCCGCAACAGCCGCGCGGCGGATAATACTCAATATTGGATCCTGCGTTTTCGACTCTAGCCGAATTGTAACGAATCGGCACACTTGAAATATTGTAGCAACATCAAAGAATTTCGATCGATTTTGATTTCCGGGCAATCAAGACATTTCCTGATTTCTGATCTGGATTTGTTGCGGATCTCGGATTTCTATTTGTCGGTTTTTACTGATGTGTCCGTCGGCTTGCATTTAAAATCAATAACATGTCAACGATTCCCGAAAACGATTCACGTTGGACCGTAGCCACAAAATACTGGCACGCGTTAGATGACGGGCGAGTTCAGTGCGATCTCTGCCCGCGTTTTTGCAAATTGCATGAAGGACAGCGGGGGTTTTGCTTCGTCCGAGCACGCCAAGATGACCAGATTGTGATGACCAGCTATGGTCGATCCAGCGGCTACTGCATCGATCCGATCGAGAAAAAACCGCTTTATCATTTCCTTCCGGGAACGCCGGTACTGTCGTTTGGTACAGCCGGATGCAACTTGGGTTGCAAGTTTTGCCAGAACTGGGACATCAGCAAATCACGTGAAATCGACACGCTTGCCGACGATGCCCAGCCGGAGACGATTGCGGGGGCGGCTGAAAAACTGGGTTGTCGAAGTGTCGCGTTTACGTACAACGACCCAGTTATCTTTCACGAATATGCGATTGACGTCGCCGCCGCGTGCCGCGAGCGTTCCATCAAAACCGTCGCTGTCACGGCCGGGCAGGTTTGCCCAGAACCTCGCGCGGAGTTTTATCGATACATGGATGCGGCCAACGTCGATTTAAAGGCGTTCAGTCACGAGTTCTACAGAAAAATCTGCGCGGCAAAATTGGATGTTGTGCTGGAAACGCTGGTTTACTTGAAACACGAGACGGACGTTTGGTTCGAAATCACGACGCTGTTGATTCCCGGTCTGAACGATTCGGACGCCGAGCTGGAAAAGCTAACTGTTTGGGTCGTCGACAATTTGGGGAACGACGTTCCGATTCACTTTTCCGCGTTCCACCCGGACTTCCGCATGCTCGATCGTCCTAGAACGCCACCGGAAACGTTACGCAAGGCCAGAGACATCGCCATCAAGAACGGCATACGTTATGCGTATGTAGGCAATGTACACGACCCGGCCTGCGACAGCACCTATTGTCACCATTGCGGTGCGTTGCTGATTGGTCGCGACTGGTACCAGCTGTCCGAATGGAATCTCGGCAACGGAAAATGTTCGGAATGCGACTCCGAATTACCCGGACGATTTGAAGCCCAACCGGGCAATTGGGGACGCCGCCGTCAGGGCGTGAGGCTTAGTCAATTCCATTGATACTTCATTTCTTTGAACATCGATGAATTAACAAATGTTGTTCAGCCCCCGTATCTATCAGCCCCCGTATCTATCAGCCCCCGTATCTAATGGTGTCCTTCGTTGATGAAGTCCGTTCGAATACGCACAACGCCGAGTTATCATACACGTCGGTCGATGTAAACCCCTGCGCTTTTTGTTGGGCATTCGTCTTTTCAGAAATCGGTCGATTAAGCGACGGAAACTCTATCCGCTCACGTCATCATAGGTTTTCTTGTCCTAGGGCATCATAACCTGTCACCATTTTGCGTGTTCCGTCGCATTTGTTCAAATCATAATAGAACCCGCCCCCAATTCTACTAAGTTTTTTCTACCAAAAACTTGACGCTGGATTTTCACCCAACGATAATCAACGCCGCCTAAATCGGCGTGCGGAGTGATAATTAGATCGCTGAATCTTAATAAGGAAACATCAGTGTTTACGGCCTTCCGTCAACCAGCGCGGCGCAACGTGCTGGATAACCGTGTGGTTGGAATCCGGCGTGAAGACTCGTTGTTTCTAGCTTGCCAATATAAAAACTCGCGCTTCCGGTCCAGCCCGCCGGGCGTTTTGACCCTTTTTTCAATTCAAATATGACGTAATTCTTTGGGCGACCCAACACATTATCTTCAGTAAGACATCATGAAAGTCGAGCGAAAAAATGGCTAAGTCGACAAAACGATATCGTTGGCATGATTGGTTTAGGAAGTCGCAAGATTCTGATGCCCGACGTTGGCGTGAGCAAGTGAATTTGCGCATGGAATTATTAGAGAACCGAATTCTGTTGGCAGCCGACTTGAGCCTTAATTTGGGAACGGTGTCTGACGGCCAATCGGTAAATATCCAATACGATGCGGTGGTGGATAATCCGTTTCCCAAGGGGCTGGACCGCGTCTGGAACCAGGCAGACGTATCGGGCAGCAACATCATAACAACGACCACCAATCCCATCTTTACACCCGTCGACCGCGCACCACAGATTGACGCTGTGTTTGCCAATGGTACCGGCTGGGATCCTCTGTTTCGCGCTGAAGTAGGCGATGCAACGTTTGGTTATCAGATTCCTGACGGCTCGAACCAACTGGACATTTTGCCTTGGGTCGACATCGACGAAATTTCGATTCGGTTTACTGAGCAAGTTGACATTCAGCTCGTCGACCTGACTCTGCAAAGCATTGATCCGATAACGGTTGCCCCTGGTGGATTCAGCTATGACTTGGCTACGGACACAGCAACTTGGTTACTCACCACTCCAATTGGAAGCAACAAGGTGCGATTGATCGTTGACGGAACCTCGGCGGGTGCAGTGACCGATATTGCAGGCAATCAAGCCTTGGATGGTGAATGGAACGAACTCGGCACCGCCGTGTTCAACTCCGGCGATGGTGTCGCCGGCGGTGATTTTAACTTCCGCTTCAACGTGCAGCCGGCTGACGTAACTGGCGAAGGCAACACAACGGTAACCGACCTGGTGAATATTGCGTCGAAAGTTCCCTCTGCCATTGGCAATGCTGCTTACAACGTTTTCTTCGACGTCAATGGCTCAGGCGACATTACGGTAACCGACCTGGTCAATGCTTCGGCTAATGTGGGGACAACGCAACCTGGTAGTGAACCGGGCGGTGGTGCCGCATCCGGCTGGGCAGCTGATGCCACTGAGCCAACCGCTCCGGGCGCCGGATCCGCAGGTGACTTGGATATGACCAAGATTGCCAATCTGATTATCGACGTGGATGGTGATGGAGTTGCCGACCCAGGTGACACGATTCATTACACGGTCACCGTAACCAACAACTCAGGGTTCACGGCCCTGAATGTGGTATTCGAAGATTGCTTCCATCCGAACCTCTCGCTTGTTGCCGGATCGGTTAACGCTTCTCCGATCGCACAGGACGATTCATTCACAATGCTGGAGGACGGAGTTCTTCCCGGTAACGTCCTTTCTGACAATGGGAATGGCGCCGACAGCGACCCCGATGGTGACCCACTGACGGTCAACACCACGCCTGTTTCCGATCCGACCAATGGAATCCTAGGTTTGCTGTCCACCGGCGATTTCACTTACTCGCCCTTCCAAGATGTCAACGGGTCGGACATGTTCGAGTACGAGATCGATGATGGAAACGGCCAAACCGACACGGCAACAGTGAGCATTATTATTACACCGGTCAATGATCAGCCGTCGTTTACGGCAGTTACTCCAGCGGCAGTGCTTGAGGATGCTGGTGCTCAAACGGTGATCGGATGGTCGTCGTTTAGTCCCGGACCAGCCAACGAATCCGGCCAATCAGTGCTGCAGTATATCGTCAGCAACGTGAGCAACGCGTCGTTGTTTGCCGCTGGACCGTTGGTAGACGCCAGTGGCAACCTGTCCTTTACGTCGGCGGCGGATGCATTTGGCACCTCGACGTTTGATGTGCAAGTGCAGGACGACGGCGGTACGGCCAACGGTGGAGTCGATCTCTCAGAGGTGCAAACGTTTACGATCACCGTTGACGCTGTAAATGATCAGCCTTCGTTTACGGCGTCCGACCCGCCTGCAGTGGACCAGGACTCCGGGTCGCAAACGGTGCTCGGCTGGGCAACGTTTGATCCCGGTCCAGCTAACGAATCCGGTCAAACGGTGCTGCAGTATATCGTCAGCAATATCAGTAACTCGTCGTTGTTTTCCGCCGGACCGACGGTGAACACCAGCGGCGACCTGTCCTACACCTCAGAGACAGGCGCTTTCGGCACTTCGACATTCGACGTGCAAGTGCAGGACGACGGTGGCACGGCCAACGGTGGAGTCGATCTCTCCGCGATCCAGACGTTTACGATTACTGTGAATCAGGTTATCACCAACCAACCGCCGACCGCTAACCCGGACTTTTACGACACCATCGGAAACGTTGGTATTGACGTGTCGGCTGCAAACGGGGTGCTGGACAACGACACGGACCCGGACACCGGTGACACCAAGGAGGTGATCGAAGTCAACGGCGTTGCGGCAAACGTGGGAGTTCAGATTACGCTTGGTTCGGGAGCATTGTTGCAACTCGACAGTGACGGGAGCTTTACGTACGAAACCGCGCCCGGGATTACCGGGTCGGATACCTTTATGTACACGATGCAGGATTCTGGAGGTCTGACGAGTACGACATTTGTTGGCATCACCATTAACGATACGATTTGGTTTATCGACGATACCGGGTCTGGGTCAAACCTGGGAACGTTAAACAATCCGTTCTTGACTTTGGCAGCCTTCGAAAAAGCCAACGGCGGCGGTGACGCCAACGATCCAGAAGCGAATGATTGTATCTTTGTACACTCCGGTAATTACACAGCACCTCTCACTTTGGAAAACGGCCAGATCGTCGTGGGGCAAGGTGCGGGCGATACGATTGACAATATTTGCAACCTTTTCATCGTTCCTACCAACACCAATCCGTTACCGACAACTGGCGGCACGTCACCCGTTTTGACCAGCGCCGGCAACGGCATCAACTTGGCCGACGGCAATACGATTCGCGGGCTAAACATTGGTAACACCACGGGCACGGGCATCTCGGGCACGGGTGTCGGGACATCCACCGTCAGTGACGTCAGCATCACCGGCACCGGCGCCGGGGTCAACATCAACACGGGTACGCTGGCGATGAGCTTTGATGAAATCTCGTCAAGCAATGCGGCTGGAATTACCTTGAGCGGTGTCGGCGGTGATTTCGACGTGACCACCGGCACAATCAACTCGGGAAATTCCACGGCGGTCAACATTTCCGGAAATCCAGTTGACCTGGGTATATCACTCACCAGTGTCTCCGCGACCGGCGCCACCAACGGCATACGTCTCAACAATACGACCGGTAGCTTTACGGTCACCGGGGATGGCGGCGGCACCCAAAACGCTTCTGGCGGTACGATCCTGAACGCCACGGGTGACGGCGTCAGCCTGACCAGTGCAGCAGGCGTGTCGCTTACGCAGCTCGACATCACCGATTCCGGCGACCATGGAATCAACATTAATTCGGTCACTAACTTTACTTATCAAGACGCCATCCTGGATGGTGTGGGTGCCAACAATGACGAGCACAGCGTGATAATTGTCAACCTGTTCGGCACTTCGCTGATTGAGGATGTCGATTTCGACAACATCAATGAAGATGCTATCGAATACCTCAATAACTCGGCCGACGACGGTGTTCGTGACGTACTAACTGTTCGCCGGGGCGATTTTAACAATCACGGCGCGGCATTCGGCGAAAACGGCATCGACGTCCAAGCATCCGGCACCGCGCTGATGGGCTTGATCGTGGACGACAGCGATTTCGACATCAACGCCAACGGATCACTCGGCCTGATTGCTCAGAGCGTGGGCAGCAGCAACTTGGATCTCCAGATCCTCAGCAGCACGTTTAACGCGGGAGCGGCTTTCGGCAGTGGCGGCATTCAGATCACCAACGCTGGCAACAGCACGGCCACCAACACCATTACCGATAACATGGTTTTGGCGAGCGATTTTACCCCGCTTGTTGTCAACAACGATGACAACGCGATCAGTTCAGCGACGATCATGGGCAACACCCTGACCGGGAATGGCGACATTTTCTCGCATAACGGCAGGGGAATGGATATCGTCCAAGACGGGAACGGTGTGCAAACTTTATTGATCGATGACAACAATATCAGCGGGATCATTTTTGACGCGATCCGTCTGGTGGCTCGCGATCGAACTAGTGGTACCCCTGGTACGGGCGTTCTGAACGCCACGGTTACCGACAACACTGCTACCGTGCTTGTCGATACGCTCTTCTTGATCCCATTTGGCGCCGGGCTAAAAGTGAATTCTCAGAACACGAACTCGCTGAATCTGAGCGCCACGGGCAACACCCTGTCGGGCAGCAAGACCTTTGGCCCGGGCTTTCAAGACGAGGACATTGCTCTGGACCGAGACGGCTCGTCAACCCTCAACGTAACGCAGCTTGACCCATCGGGTCCTGCAGATCCGAACCGTCTGGACACGATCAACAACAACGCAGGCGTTGATGTCGATGGGTCGGTGAATTTCAATCAACCTGATCCTCCCCTGCCACTGTTGTCGGCACAAGGTCAAGGCGCCGGTGGATACGACGCCCTCACCGACGCAGACTTGGCGGTGATCGTCAGCGAAGCCATCTCGAAATGGGAATTGACCGACCTAACGGCCCAGCAACGAGCGTCGTTAGCTGGACTTACGTTCGGTGTAAAGGACTTGCCGACGCTTTATTTAGGTCAGGCCCATCAAGGTCACATTTGGCTCGACAACGACGCGGCCGGCTGGGGCTGGTTTGTTGATGCCACACCGGCAGATGATGTTGAATTCCAAATTGTCTCGACTGAAACCGAGCGATTAGCAACGCCCGGCAGCGAAGCCTTCGCTCATATGGACCTGCTCACGGTCGTAATGCATGAGGTCGGTCACGTAGTGGGATTGGGTCACGACTCACACGACCACAGTTTGATGGCCGAGGCCTTGACCACCGGCGCCCGCCGTCTGGTGGAAAATGCAGACCATCACAAGGGATTAGAAACCGAGGCCATTTCAAAATCGAATATTGAGCTCGAGGCGCTCGCATCTGTAATCCGTGCAATTCCTGTCAATGATAGAAACGCGTCATTTACTATTGAAAACACTTACACACAATCTGGTGAAAGTCGTTTTGTGGCGCGTGTGCCTAGCTATTTGGAACATCACTTGATTGCGAGTCCTATCGAACGCACGGAAAAATACGTTTGGACTGCTGAGCAACCGGTTTATTTGGAACACATCAATTCCAAGTCGGGGCACAACGCGACTAGCCCAATTGGAACACACCAAGTCGAATTGAATATCGTGCTGGAGGAATCACTTATTGTAGATTTTGGCCGCCGAGATCGCTAAACCATGAAAAATGAAAAATCAGTGCGAAACGGCCAACCCATGACACAATTTTGGACAAATTCCAAGTTTCAGCACGAAATAATTAGGGTTGAAACTCGACATTCGTTAAAGATAAACACCAAATCTGATTTCAATCATCCATGTACAAATAATTTCTTGTGCTGATATCGAGGATTCCATGATTCGCAAACTATGTCTGGCAATGGTTGTCGTGTGTTTTGCGTCAAACTTGCGGGCCGACCTGATTACGATTGGTACAGATGCGCCGCAAGGCATACCGATCGTCGTGAATGCTGGTGCGATTTCGGGTCCGATGCTGTTGAATGTTGTCAACAATATTCCCCTTGATGCCGCGCCGGATTTGTTCGAGGGATGGCAGGCGAGTTTGTTAATCATAGCAGATGCCGGTTCGACCGGCTCAGTCACGTTCAATTCTCCCGCAACCGGAGCTGCCGCAAATCCCGCCAACTATGTTTTCGCCTCCACTACTGCTTTTGGCATTAGCGCGAATAATTCAGGTACAGGCCTGACCGCGTTCGATTTTGAATTTCCCACTGGACCTGGAGTCCAAGTTCCGTTGGCACCCGGATTCAATCTTTTGGAAATGGATTTTTTGGCGTCGGCAGACG
>CAJHZH010000344.1_pt1 | contig 37501 bp, 25 predicted proteins | sample 9198951 | NCBI WGS metagenome assembly CAJHZH01 (sample SAMEA7708381, study PRJEB35096) | sediment metagenome | biome: marine neritic benthic zone biome [ENVO:01000025]; feature: sediment [ENVO:00002007]; material: shallow marine sediment [ENVO:03000034] sea grass bed [ENVO_01000059] ...
TGCATAATCAAAGGCTAGCGCAGGCCACCTATCAATTGTTTTGGATCAACAAAATGCCAGTCTGGCATACCCGTCGCAAATATGTTGATAAACCAGATGACGAATAGCAACGTAATGGCCACTACGAAAAAAAGGATAAGGCCGGCTAATGCGCAGCGCCGAAATGGTTCAACTGACTCTGAATTCTGTGGAGAACTCAATCCATTATAATTCGCTTCTCGGTTCGCAGACCGCAGCCCGATTTCCGCATTCATCGTTACGAACCGGCTGTCACTCAAATTCAGTCGAACTGGGGAATGTTGTCTTACTACAGCTGTAGCTGGGCTTTTTGATTTTCTCAGCACCTGGGCATCAAAACGGAATTGTGATTTGGCTTGATTGATCATCACGTTTTGCTCCGTCGGACCAAAAAATGAAAGTACTGAAAAATCACGCGTTAATAACAATCCGAATTTTTTGACTGTGGCGCATCAAAAAAAATTTGTTTTCTTCGCCCCGACTGAACGAAATACCGCCAAACCAGCGTAAAATGCATTTTTTCGGTTTCCCGCTGCCTCTCCTTCCAGAAAAAATGAATGACGTCACGCGTATCATCCGTGCTATAGAAAGTGGCAATCGCAAGGCGAGCGAGGAATTGTTGCCTCTGGTCTACGATGAGCTGCGTCGACTTGCCTATTTCCGGCTCAGCGGCATTGAATCCGGGCAAACCTTGCAGCCCACAGCACTGGTGCATGAAGCATATGTACGCTTGGTTGAAGGGGAGGCTCAGCGATGGGACTCGAAAGGCCATTTTTTTGCGGCTGCGGCTGAGGCAATGCGAAGAATCCTGGTTGAACAGGCGCGACGCAAAGCCAGTCAAAAGCACGGTGGATCAAAACAACGTGTCGAATTGGCTGAATCAAAGATTAGCAGTCCAGAAACGTCTGAAGATTTGGTTGCCCTAGATGAGGCACTGGATCAATTTGAATTGGAACACCCGGAAAAAGCAAAGCTCGTGAAGCTTCGCTATTTTGCGGGTCTACAGGAGGAGCAGGCGGCCGAGCTGATGGGTATCTCGCGGGCAACAGCATCTCGCTATTGGAAGTTTGGAAAAACCTGGCTCTTCAAAAAAATTGGCAGTTGCGGACCAGACGAATAGGCTCAGTTGGCAAATTGTCGGGTTAAAAAACACGTCTTGTCGAACATCGGCCGAGTTGATCGGAACCGTCTCCGATACCAAGAGTTTTGAGAAAATCTGGCCTTGCAAAAAAGGTCTCGCAATCGCGAATCAGCCGATCGACTCAAGTTTTCTTCTACGTCTTATCTTTTTGGCTAATCCGTTTGAGCCGAAGTACCTGGAAGCCAAGTATCAATCCGCTTACGACCAGGATGACTCCAAACATGACTTTGTAGGAATTATGCACCGGCGGGTCAGCAGGGGACTTCGCGAAGATAATCAGCATTGCTACGTAGCCGATCAACGAAACGACCGTTGTAATCACGACTAGTTCGACTCGACGAAAAAAACCCATCGTTATGATCAACAACAGGTAAAGCGAAAACAAAATTTCCCGAGGAGCCTCGTTGACTGCGAGAGCTGCCGTCAAAAACAGCGGATTGGTGGCTGCCCATATCAAAGGGATCACGTTTTTAGAAGCAATCACATTGTGAATTTTCTGCATCGCAAAAACAACGATTGCCCAGACAACTAAGATCAGCTCATTTTTTTGCAACACCGCGAGGCTATCTTTGGCGTGACCGAATGCCAAGAAATTGATCGGAATGATCGCCATCATCGCGGCGATTGCCGCAAGTTGGGCTGCAAGAACCGGTTCCCGCAAGGTCCATTTTCGCAATCGACGTGCAAGGTCATTTTTTGCACCAATTGGCTCACCCGCCAGAAACCTTTGTAAATCGTCAGCCAATTCGGCCGCGCTTCGATACCGATTGACGGGATCTTTTTCCAAGCACTTTAAGCAGATGACTTCCAAATCTCTTGGTACGGTGGAGACAAACTGGCGTGGCGCCACAGGTTCCTCTTCCATCACTTGCAGAAGGGTGTCGACCTGCGTCGATGCATCAAACGGTGGACGTCCGGTCAACAAGGCATAGAGTATTGCGCCCAGCGAATAAATGTCCGCCGCGGCATTAATTTGGTCAAGCTTTCCCGCGGCCTGTTCCGGCGGCATATAGCTGGGTGTGCCGATGACCATTCCCGTTGCCGTTAAATCACTATCTGCCTCGACTCTTTTGGCGAGACCAAAATCGGTTACTCTTGGCTCGTCTTGATCGGTCAATAATACGTTACCGGGTTTTAGGTCTCGGTGCACAATGCCATGTTCGTGCGCAACTTGTACAGCCGCAGCAATTTTCTTGACACACATCGCAGCTTCGCGCGGCTGCAACGGTCCTCGTCTTAATCTTTCGGCCAATGTTTCGCCGTCAACGAAGCCCATCGCAAAATAATGCTGGCCGTCGTACGATCCCACGTCAAAAATGGGAACAATTCCAGGGTGGTCCAGGTGACCGGCGGCCTCAGCTTCGATGTAAAACCGCTTAACTTCATCTTGGCTAGCAAATTGACCCGCCAAAATCATCTTGACGGCAACAATACGGTTGAGACTTGTTTGTCGAGCCTTGTAAACCATTCCCATTCCACCATGGGCAAGTTTTTCCAATAACTCGTAATCACCAAACCTTCGAGGTAACTGCTCGGTGGTCGCGACCGTATCCGCCATGTACCGTTTGGGCGGCCGGGTTGGTTCCATTTCAAGTTGTTTTGCCGAGTCGCGATCTGAAAGAGCCGCCAGGTGCGGGGGATGCTCCATAAAGTCATCGGCATTTTCGTAGGCCACCAACATTTCGTCGACTTGCGCTCTCAGCGCAGCGTTTTCAGCACAAGCCTTATCCAGGAAGTCTTGCCGATATTCCTTCGATTCAATTTCCAGCGCCGACCAAAAAATATTCTCGACATTGCGGCGCTCCGAAGACATCGTTCAAAACCTAACTCACAATATACCGTGCTTTGCCTGGGCTAAATCGGCACAGTGCTTGAACATACATCACTCTGCACGTGTTCACTTAGTCAACTCAATCTCGATGCCACCGGCGATGGAGGCCACAAGGTTGTAAAAGGCGGCGGCAATGATTCCGCCTATGAAACCCATCACTCCATAAAATACCGGAAGAATCACGATTGCTCCGACGCCAAACAGCAGCGCTGCTGGCCCGGCATCCGGTCCTCCGATTGCAAGACCGGCCAAGGAAAGCAAAGTGAACAGCCCGCCACCGATCAGCCCAAACAAAGCATAAACGCAGCCCATAACCTTTCCAACAGACAAAACCCCAACACTTTTTACGACCATCGATAGTCTCCCATTTCGCAAAAGAAACCCCAACAAACCAATCAAGATCGTACCGGAAATCATGCCGGAATTCGAGAATCGATCGATTCTTTGGCCGCTCAAGCGTTGATTATCGGTGATCGACGTGATCCTATATGTTGTTCCGCGGTTGGCCGGAACTGACGTGCGGCGCAAGTTTGTTCCACTCGTTTGACGCCACGCAGTACAGGCAAAAATCACCGTGGTCGTAAATTGAACAGTTCATCGGGCCACGCTTGTCCTTATGCACGTAGGCTCCCACGAAGGGCGTGTTTGTCGGTCGCACCGGTCTGGTTAGGATCCACGTGATGCCATCTGCGCCGCCCGTGCCTGTGAGCAAACTGTCGCGCTCCCATTGGTTCTGTTCCAGCAGGTCCACCCCGAAAAACTTCAAAACGCTCAGTAGGGGGTACACGGCGCGCTGGAAACCACCTCGCTTCTCACCTGGCATCATCATCGGTCCGGACCCCATGCCGACATACTTTGTCACGCCGGCAGCCTTCATGGCGTTCCATACGAACGGCAGGAAGCGCGTCTTCGGACGCTTCTTTCTGTCGTCGCCGAGCGCCGAAATGACGCCGTCGCAGCCCGTAAACGCAGCCTTTAACTTCTCTGCATCATCCAACTCCGCCTCGACAACCGTAGTCGTTGGCTTGACGTCTTTGAACTTGTGAGGCGAGCGCGTGATCACGACCGCCTCAACACCAATCTGCTCGGCCCGAGCGAGAATACCTTTGCCATAGGTGCCGCTGGCGCCGATGATCGCCACCTTGCACGGCCTGGCAACATTCGTGCTGAAGTCATTTGACTTCATTCCGAGTCTCTCGGCTTGAAATCCTATAAGACGAATAACCGTTGTCGAATCCAAATTGTCTCGTCGGCTAAAACACCACCGGTTCCAATCGTTCTGAAGAAGACGTCAGCTTGATCTTGGACCAGTGAAACGCTCGGTCGCCCAACAAATCTTCGATTGGAAAGAAATAGGCACCGATCTCCGCCCGAGTTTGCTTTTTGATTTCACTCGAGTCCGCGCGCTTGTTTTTTGATATCGTCAACACCCAATAACTTTGCAGCCCATCGAGCACCGTTTGAAATGAACCGTCAACATTAACCCTAACCACCTCACCACCGAACTGCCTGATTTCCTCGATCGACGAATTATCCAAGGGGACAAACGAATCCGGTCGCAACGGTTCAGTGCTGGGTCGCTGTTGAGGCTTGTGGTTAACCGGAAGAAGGATCACCACGGCGCCGAGATCCGATTGCCGGTAGTTTCCATCATCAAAATAGACGGTGCCAGTAACCGTACATTTGCCGGGTCGCGCATTGACGCTTTTCGAAACCTGCGTGTGGCTGCCAACTGCCATGCCGAACACAAAGAAACTGGTTGCTACGATTCCAAGCAACGCGCCTTGCAAGTAAATCACCCAACGAGCGACTCCCACCCTTTCTCTTAATTCGCGGGCGCGGCGCGCAGCGGATTTTGAACGCGAGATTTCGCTTGCTGGGTTTTGGGAGGACTCGACGAATCGGCGGCCCGCGTTCGTCGATGATTCTTCACTTTGCGAGCTAACGTTGCGGATTGGCGTTCGATCGGAATCCGATTGGCTGCCTGGATCGTCCGCCGACAGATCGGCATCCTCAATATTGATTTCCGGAACCTGAACCTTGGCGCTGCAACTCGGACAACGACCCCGCCGTCCTCCGTAGCGACGGCTGACGGTTAGCTTGGCTTGGCAGTGGGGACAAAGAAATCGTATTGGCATTGGGCTGTCTATTAAATATCGAATCATCTTGGACGAATCATGTCAAACGCCAAAAACAATCAATAAAAGCGAATGGTCGCAATATTTGGTTGATAAGGCGAGATATCTATGATTGTTGCAGGTCCCTTTGACATCCAATTGTTGAACGGATCATGTGAAAACCTACAATGTAGATTAGGCCGGAACAATCATGAGACAGGGCAAAACACGGTTATGGTATTAATACCTGACCAAAATTACGGAGCAGTAAGGCATGTCCAGCACTCACATACCGAAAGTGATGTTGTCGTTTTTGACATTTTCCTTTCTTCTTTTTTCGTCAACAAACGTGTTGACGGGTCAATTGGCTCTGAATGAGCTGGAAACCGTAACGCTGGTCAATGGGATGCAGATTCCGGGACGGGTTGGAAGCATTCCCAAGATTGGCGCCACGTTGGCAAATTTGTCGGCGGATTCAAAAAACCATGGCATCACTTTGATTGATGATGACTTGCGAAGGGTATTTGTTTCGCGATTTAACATCGCCAACAGGGCACCGCTCGATCGACTCGAAGAGCATTTTGAGATTTGGCAAAAAGTCGACAACGAGGGTAGCGCAAATTCCGAAATTGGCCAGATACTTGCCATTGGGCCATTTGACGAATTTGGGCGACGGCCAATCAGATTACAAACCGCTCGTGGCCCCAAAACGTACATGCAGGGTATCACCGAAGTGACCCCGCGTTATTGCAAAGTCGAGGGAATCTCAGAGCCTGGACTTAACGGTCCAAAATGGGATATGCGAATCGCGACAAGTTCAGTCCCAACCGAGGTGCTCGCAAAAATCTTGTACAAGCAGATCAGGGATCCAGACAACGCCGATGAGAGACGTCGGCTGGTTGAATTTTTTGCCCAGGCAGAAAAATTCCGACAGGCAGAAACTGAATTACGGTCCGTGGTTAACGACTTCCCGGGCCTGACAAACGAACTCGGGCAACAATCGAAATTGCTGGTCGGTCGTATTGCACGTCAGGCACTTGACGAGGCGAGAATGCGACAGCAGGCAGGTCAACCAATTATCGCCTCCCAAATGATCAAATCACTAGAAGGATCTGTTGGGATAGCAACCGCGATTTTGGTCGAAATTAACGAAGTCAAGAAGGAACTCAGCACCGAGTATCGGAAGGCTAAGGAATCCTTCGACCAGGTCAGCGCCGTAACTAAGCGAGTACTTGAAACGGGCGAGATTGACGGAAACCTCAAAGCAACCATCGAGTCATTTCAGGAAGACGTAAAAAACAACTTGCGATCCAGCAACGTGGATCGACTGGCTACGTTTATGCGATTTTACGACGATCCCGATCAAGACGATGAAAGGAAACTGGCGCTGGCAATCAGCGGTTGGGTCGTGGGTTCCGGATCGGCAATCAACCGTTTGGGCGAAGCCCAGTCATTGGTCGACGCACAAGCGCTAGTTCGAGAGTACCTGCAAACTCAGCGCGGCGAGCGACGTCAAGAAATTATCGAATTGCTCCGGCAGTTGGAGGGGGGAACACCGGAACAAATTGCAAAAATCATCGCCCACTTGACTCCTCCGTTGGCTCCCAGCCCCAGCGAAATACCAGTTGACGCCCCGATGGAATTTACGATCAAAATCCCCGGGACCGCGGACGAACAAGCCAGGTACCTGGTCCAGCTACCGCCCGAGTATGATCCGTATCGCCGCTATCCCTGCATCCTGACTCTCGCCGGCGAGACGCCGAATACAACGCCCGAAGCTCAAATCCAGTGGTGGTGCGGCCGCTATCATTCCGGACTAAAGACCCGAATGGGCCAGGCATCTCGCCAGGGATTCATCGTGGTTGCCCCCGATTGGCGGACCCAGCGACAGAGGAGTTACGGGTATTCGGCGCGCGAACACGCCGTTGTACTTAAGTCGCTGCGAGAGGCGATGCGGCGTTTCTCAATCGACAGTGATCGAGTGTTTCTAACAGGTCATTTCAGTGGCGCCGATGCGGCTTGGGACATCGGACAATCACATCCCGAGCACTGGGCGGGCGTGATACCCATTTCGGCGCGAGCCCAAAAGTACATCGGACACTATTACTCGAATGCCAAGTTTCAAGTGCCCTTTTATTTTGTGAATGGTTCTCGAGACTTCAGGTCTTTGGAAGAAAATGCCAAGATCTGGAATCGGCAGTTCTCGAAGGACTACGATGTGATGATCGTCCAATACATCGGCCGGGGCAGCGAAAAGTTCAGCGACGAGATTCACAACCTGTTTCGCTGGATGCGACCAATCCGAAGACGGTTCGACGTGCGAAAATTCGAATGCGCGTCGATGCGACCCTGGGACAACTATTTCTGGTGGTTCGAAGTCGATTTAACAACAAACCAACACATGATTTACCCAGCAGCTGATTGGAGCAAACAGCAGCGATCCCGCTGGAGAATCAATGGCGAAATCAAGGACAATGTTCCCAACAGGTTTATTTTGCGGGGAGCCTCCGGTGACTTTACGCTTTGGCTTTTGCCCGAGCTCGTCGATTTCTCGTTGAATGTCCAGATTGGAGGCGCATCGGACAAAGGTGGGTTCAATGGGCCTGTGCAACCCAGTCGCAAAGTGATACTTGAGGACGTGCGAACGCGCGGTGATCGCCAACACCCGTATTGGGCCAAGATCCAGCGTTTCAACAAATCGTGGATAGTGGAAAAATCGAATCAGTAGGGGTCATTGGCAAACCGCCGCATGTTGACCATCGTCCTTTGAAACCCACGCGCAAGTAACACGGTTTTTTGGCGCTGGTGTTGGAATCGAATCCAGCGGGATGTAGCTATTTGTTGTTCTTGTCGTCTGCGGTTTTTTTTGCGAGATCTTCGCGAACTTCAACCGTCGGCTTGACGTTCTTTTTGAGAACACAACCGGTAATCAACCAGCCTTCGTCGAGGGATTGAACCAGGACTCCCGTCGGTCCGAAGTATTTGGCAACATGAGTGTCAAAATCTTCAGGCAATTTTGAACCGTCAATTTGTTGCTTACGGACAAAATCTTCGGGGGCGTCTTCTTCAGTAAAAGCTCGATTCAATAACTGGGCCAACACCGTTTTTGATTGCGCCATTCTTCCCTGTCGCATCATTTCGTAGTTAGTACGAATCGATTTGTCGATTCGTCCAAAATGTCGAAAGCTGGGCGCAATTTCGTCAACTAAATTGTCTAATGCGACATTGACGCGAATGTAGTCTTCCGCCTTTGCAAGCTGTTTGCCTGGTTCATCGGGCATTGTATCGAGCACTCGCTTAACATAATCCAGATCGTTTCCAATGATCAGATAACCGTTCGAAACCACGAACACGCGCTTCTCGAATAATGGCTTCGGTTCGACGAGATCTTCATCTTCGTGTGCTACGTCACCATTTTCACTCAACGGATCTGCGCCGAAATCATCGAGTTCACCCAGACCTTCAAGATCGTCAAGCAAATCCTCATCAGCTTTCGTCGTATCAACCAGCATTATCTCCCGTCCGTTGTACACAGACATTTCAGCACCCTTTCTCGGCTGAACCATGCGTTTAACGGAGTCCGCCACCATCGCTTCGTTGTGACGGATTTTAATACCGATCAAAATTCGTTCACTTGATTCGTTGATTGGCAACTCGGTTACAGTACACACGGTTACGCGATTGTTTAGATTGGAAACCAATTCTCGAACGTCGACGCGAGGTCCACTCGGATCCGTTCGTAAAGAATTTAGCGTGCGTTCCCAAGAGCCTTCGGTGCCGGACGTCGCTTCGACCACGTAACCCACCTTATCCAACGCTTTGCGCAGGTCCCAGGTAAACGACAAATAGCTGGCCGAATCCTGAGGAATCCAATGGGGTGGCGACAAATCTGATTTGTCAGGATTCTTGAAATCGAGCATCGCGGCCGCTCGTTTGAACCGCTCGGGACCCTCGATTTGCGCCGGCGCAAACACAAATGATCGGTGGACCAGTTCGTGCTCATCCGTGGCGATTGCCACCGTTCCGCCTACACCTTGAATTGCTGAGAACCCTTCTTCGTGAAAGATTCGGGCATTGTCATTGCGCAACTCGGCTCGACCATTTTTGGAATCAGCAATTGCCTGGGCCAATTGAACGTATCCAAACGGCTCGACGAACCACCGGATATGCGTATCGAATTTCTTATCCGCAAATTGGCATTTCTCATTGATTTTGATAAACGCGGGAGAAGTCGCCAAAACTGCAGTGCGTGCTTCCGTACTGGTCACTCGATTAATCATCTGCCGAAACACGGGTTCGTTGTCGCAAGCCAATAGCCAGTTGCCTGCAATAGCGTGATATGCGTACTGTTTTTCTCTTAAGCCTCGAGGTTTTTTGAACGACCACTTTGTCGCCGTGATATCACCTACCTTGATTGATTCCTCGGTTGCCTCCCGGCTTTTGAGTTCCTTCGCCACCTTTTTGAGCAATTCTTCAGCCTGTGGTTTAGTCTCGGCAACATCAACCAACAAGACGATGGCGTGCTGCGGCGGTGTGTCGACGCCAACGGCAGCACGCGGCAATACTCCGGCCACAGCAATCTCACCCGACTTGACACACTCAATATCCGCGACCTTCATTCCGAATCGAATATTTTTTCGATTTAGCCAATTACGAAACTGCTCTGTCAGGTCATCGACGAAGGGCTTGACATTTTCGTCGTTCATCATTTGGCCAAATTGCGTTTTTTCGAGCGCCGCTTTTAACGCTTCCGAATCGGGGATCGAAATCCAGGCCTTTGTGTTCGCCGGTAACAGCTGTTCGCTGGGTAGCGATTCTTGAGCAGCGACATTTGCGGACACGTGAAAACAGCAAGTGCCAGCGCAAACCACAAACATGGTTCGGATCCAAGACGAAATATTCAACACGACAAGCCTCCCATCGGCGAGCTGATCCCTGCGGTAGACTCAACTCAAGACAAATGCAAACGAATGTATCTACCTGTCATCGTCAAACAGTAGAGTGGTTAGCAACGCAAATTCAACGATTGGCAAAATCAGCGGAACCAGAATACTCTTCCTACGTCAAATATTAGCGAATTATAGGGGCAATCGTAAAGATTGGCATACCTTTGCTTTGAGCGAAATCTCGAAGATTTGCCGTATTGGCGAATACTAAACTGATTGTAAATGGTAGAAACTGCTGCGAGTGGTCGGCACTGCCTGCTGATCGCGCCCCCGTTTATGAGGTATATGCGTATTATCAAATATGCGTTTTTCTCATCAAATCCAGACAAGACGAGCTTGATCGTCGTGCTGTTCGTCCTGCCGTCATCGTGATAATCTGAACAGTACACTTGAACCAAGTCATCGTAAACCCATTCCAAACCCAGCCATCGATGGACCAAAACACTTATAGCAATCCTCTGATCACCCGATACGCTTCTCCAGCGATGTCTCAGATTTTTGGGGCACAAAAAAAATTTAGTACGTGGCGGCGGCTATGGTTGGCGCTTGCGGAATCTCAAAAGGAACTTGGGATAAAGATTTCTCAGCCGCAGATCGACGAAATGCGATCACATCTTGATGACATTGATTGGGAATCCGCAGCGACATATGAACGACAATTTCGGCACGACGTCATGGCACATGTTCATGCGTTTGGGGACGTTTGTCCTGCAGCACGAGACGTTATCCATTTGGGTGCAACCAGCTGTTTTGTCACCGACAACGGCGACCTGTTAATCTTTCGAGAAGCGATGCATCTGGTGTCGGTTCGCCTTGCCAAAGTCATCATGCAGCTTGGTGAGTTTGCAATGTCTCAACGTCACGTGGCATGTCTGGGTTTTACCCATTTGCAGCCTGCCCAACCAACAACCGTTGGTAAACGTGCAGCGCTGTGGGCATACGACCTGGTATTGGACTTGCGGGAACTGGAACACCGCCTCCATGAACTCAAGGCACGCGGCGTCAAAGGCACGACCGGCACGCAGGCTAGTTTTCTAAAATTGTTTGGCGGCGACCACAACAAAGTAAATCAACTTGAGCGATCGGTCGCGGACAAAATTGGGTTTGCCGAATCCTATGACGTAACCGGGCAAACGTACTCCCGCAAAATCGACTCGCAAATCGTAGACGTATTGTCAGGCATCGCTCAGTCGTCGCAGAAAATTGCGACCGATCTTCGGCTGTTGGCCAGTCGCAAGGAAATTGAGGAACCCTTCGAAGCAAATCAAATCGGATCGTCAGCTATGCCGTACAAACGAAATCCCATGCGATCGGAACGCATCTGTGCGCTGGCCCGGTTTGTCATCAGCCTACAAAGCAGTACGGCCAACACTTTGGCCACTCAGTGGATGGAACGGTCGCTGGACGATAGCGCGAACCGCCGTTTGGTGATTCCGCAGGCATTCCTGGCGATTGATGCGATCCTGGTTTTGCTTGAGAATGTGACGGACGGATTGCTGGTCAACGAAAAAGTTATCGCCAAGAATTTGAACGAAGAATTGGCGTTCATGGCCACAGAGAATATTCTCATGGCCGCGGTCGAAGCTGGCGGTGACCGGCAGACCCTGCACGAAACGATCCGGAAACATAGTGTCGCGGCCGGGAAAGCAGTTAAAGAATCCGGCCAACCCAATGACCTGTTGGATCGGCTTAAGCGAGATCCGGCGCTGGCTGGCGTCGATTTCGATGCGGTTATGAAACCACGTGAATTTATTGGTCTCGCGCCACAACAAGTCGAGTCGTTCAACGAAACGATCGTGCAACCGATCATCGACTCGTATCAGGGCAGGTTGGAATCGCCGGGCGACGTCAACGTTTAGAGCGGAACGTAGGCGCTCCGCCGCCCCCTGTGCATTATTAAGCCCATTATTTGCAACGGTTACGGGCAGAACCGGGCTTACTACTTGACCATGCAGTCTGCGTTCTCGCCTTGTGGGACTTTGACTAGTCATTCGAATTTGAGCAACCATGCATTGGACGGATCGGGGGTCGTTCGTTCTAATCCACAGTTCCGTATTGCTTTTCCAGGCATCCCACAACAACCTGCAATGTACAGTCAACAAGAAAACCAGCTAGATTCAAACGCTTCACGCGTCCAAAAATACCAGGAGCAGATTGACGAATTCGAAAACGCAATCGCACAACTCTCGCATCGATGGCAGAAAATGTCATTGGTTCGCGGTTGCACATTTTTGTTTTCGGTGGCATTGCTCATTTTCGGATTTGCAACCGTTTGGGATCTGCGGAATCTTTGGTTTTTGCTTTCGGCGATCGTGTTCATAGTATTCTTGGTAATTGCTTATTTTCATGAAGGAATCGAAGATCAACTTAGACAAACGCGAATTTGGTTGCGATTAAATCGCTGGTCATTGGCGCGATTGAATCGAGACTGGGATCAGTTGAAGCTAATCGATGTCGACATTCCGGCGGAATATTCGTCGGTTTCGAACGATCTTGACCTGTTTGGCCGCTCCTCTTTGTTTCAGTTGATTGGCGGTGTAGAAACCCCGCTGGGAATCGATCTGATGCGCGACTGGATCGTGACGGGTGCAGGTGTCGAGGAAATCCTATCGCGGCAAGAAGCAATTTCGGAGCTGCGTGGTAAGGAGACGTTTCGAACACGCTTGCGATTTTCATGTCACGTACTTGCCGACGGTGATGTTGGTCCCGCTTCGCTACTTCGTTGGGCTGAAGCTCCGCAGAAGCTCGATCGGTCGGGCATACTCACGGTGGTTGCCCGCATCTTGGCGGTGCTAATGCTAGTTGGGCTGGCGGCAGTAATATCGGGTATGGTTTCACTCACGGTTGGGGGACCGTATTTGATCATTGTTGGAGCGCTGAATTTCCTTATGACGGTTGTATTTGCCGGGCGGATCCATTCGCTTTTTAATCAAGTTTCGACCCGACACGGCGAAATCGATCATTACATTAGCGTTTATCAGCTGATCGAGAAGCAATCGTTCAATTGTGATTTGTTGTCTGACCTGAAGGCAAAACTCTTCGAGCCTTCCGCACATGTCGTGCACGCCACCCACCGTCTCGGCAAAATCGCATGGCAAGCGAATCTTCGAAGACACGGCCTGCTGTTTTTTGCTTACATTCTGTTTCAATTCTTGTTTCTGTGGGATTTTCACATACTTAGTCGATTGCAGAAATGGAAAAAACGTTACGGTTCCAGCGTCCGCGGCTGGTTTAGTAACCTCGCGAATTGGGAGGTGTTGGCCGCCATGGCTCAGTTCTCGATCGATCATCCCGAATGGTGTTTTCCATCGGTTGTTCATCGACCCGAAAAAGATGCTGTACAGATTGATGCCAAATTGCTTGGACATCCGCTAATCTCGCATGACTTGCGAGTTTGCAACGATGTACAAGTTGGCCCATGTGGCAGCGTTTTGCTTGTCACCGGCTCCAATATGTCTGGGAAAAGTACGTTGTTACGGTCGATTGGACTCAATACCGTTTTGGCCCAAATGGGAGGCCCGGTCTGTTCCGAAAAAATGTCATTGTCACCGCTGAGAATCGAAACCAGCATGAGAATCCAGGACTCGCTTGCCGACGGCGTTTCGTTCTTTATGGCCGAATTAAAACGACTCAAGCAGATTGTCGATATTGCAGCGACATATGAGCAAGACTCAAAAACAACGGTTTTATTTTTGTTGGATGAGATATTGCAAGGCACCAATTCACGCGAGCGTCATATCGCAGTGACTCGAGTGATCCGCCACTTGATCGATCACCATGCAATTGGAGCGGTATCGACACACGATTTGGAACTCGGCAAAACGCGCGAACTGGATAATGCATGCCGGCCAGTTCATTTCCGCGAGTCTTTCCAGAAAACGGACGGCAAAAAAGTCATGACGTTTGACTACCGAATCCATCAGGGAATCGCCACCACCACCAACGCCTTGGAATTGCTAAAACTCGTGGGATTAGACGAGCCTTCAAATCCCCAATCTAATCCTGATCATAATCTTCATCGCTCGAGTGATGCGCGGCACAAATAGATGAAAAGACCAAGAAATGACTCAAAAACAACTTCCCAATGAGTCGAATTTCAGCGGATACTCTTTGCGAAATTGCTTCCAACAAACAGCGACCAGAGTTCCTTTGTTATCTTCGTTTCCTCCTGGTCAAGCAATCATCACGAACTTGGGGAAGTTATTGTTGAGCGGATCCCAAGCACTGACTGCTAATGATGTTCATCCGACTTAACGGGTAAAACCTCGGCACCTCCTTCAAGGCCTAGCAAATGCTTTGCGCGAAATTGCAATCGCTCCCAATTTGACAATTCCGGTTTCTGCGTCAGGAAATGCCTGGGCTCTTGTTTGATCTTCATTAATTGATTCCAAGAAACTGAAATCACAGAACGCATCACACGCTGCCCATCAAGTGCTAAGTGGTTAACGATCTTGCCACCTTCGCGAAACAGAGATTCGATTCGTGAGACCTGCATCTGGATCAGCCGAATCACTGACTCATCGGGATTGGAAGGAATGATTCGATCGAGATCAATCGAATATTCCTCAATATCGCGAGCAGGCATAAAAAATTCCAATCTGCGCAAATCGCAGCAGATGGTTCCGAGCAAATACGTCAGTTGAATGGCCTGGCCACATTGAATCGCGGTCGATTCAATGTTGTTGCCCCTTGTGTCGAATACCTGTGTGGTCGCCAACATTGTCGAGCCACCAAGCCGACATCCAAATTGCAACCAGTGATCAAACGTCTCAAACCGTTCAAGTCGAACGCACATGTCCGCGGCAGACACCATATCGTGTATGTACTGTTGCGGAATTTCAAATTTGCGAAACGTGTCCACCAGCGCTCGGAACTCACTGGTACTCTCTTCGTCCATCAAGTTGTTGCGCAGGTCTTCGCGCGTTTCTTCGAGCAATTCCATTCGGGCGGCACGACCCAGGTTAATATCCGAAAGCTGCTGGCAACGCAGCATAAACGCCAAGACTGCATGCAAGTGTCGCTGTTCGTCAAAGGGCAAGTTGCTCATCGCAAATAGGTATTGCCCAAGATGCCGGCGCACGCTTGCACGGCAAAGCTGATAACTTTCCTCAAGCGTGACTGTTGGAAGCTGGCGTTTTTTCTCTTCGTTTTCCGTCGACATCACCAAATGCGACTGATTCAAGGTTTGATACGTTGCCATCGGTATAAGCAATTTTGATGAGCCCAGCAAGTTGTCTGTGGTGGCGCGCATAGCAATTCTTTAATGCTTAGATGCCTGGCCTTTCTGAAAAGCCGGGCATCTTGAACCAACCTTCGTCTTTGGTGTTGCCTCGCCCTATCGCCTGCGGTCAACTATGATGAATCAGAAGGAGCACTTGCATGAAAATACTATTGGCCAGCCCGCGGGGATTTTGTGCCGGCGTGAACATGGCGATTGAAAGCCTTGAGTTGGCGATCGAAGCCTTTGGTTCGCCAATTTACGTGTACCATGAAATCGTCCACAACCAATACGTCGTGAGTTCCTTTCGCGACCGGGGCGTAAAATTTGTCGACGAATTATCGGACGTCCCGGAGGGCTCCAATCTTTTGTTTTCGGCACACGGTGTCTCACCGGAGGTTCGAAAACTCGCCAAGCAAAGAAAGCTAAACGCAATCGACGCGACATGCCCACTGGTTACCAAAGTACATCTGGAGGCGCTCAAATACGCGCGCGAGGGTTACAACATAATACTGATCGGTCACGAGGGCCACGATGAAGTTATCGGTACGATGGGCGAGGCACCCGATGCCATGGTCCTGGTCGAAGATGTTGATGACGTCGACCGACTCGATTTACCCGCGGACGCCAAGGTCGCATATTTGACTCAAACCACGCTTTCCGTCGACGATGCCAACAAAATCATCTCGCGACTCCGCGAGAAGTTTCCTCAATTGGTGAATCCCCCCAAAGACGACATCTGCTATGCCACTCAGAACCGACAGGATGCGGTTCGCAAGTTATCGGACGAGTCGGATATTTGCCTGGTCCTTGGCAGCAAAAACAGCTCGAATAGTCAGCGGCTCTGTGAATTGGCCGGTGATGCTAATATTCCTGCGCACTTGATCGACGGGCCGGACGATATCCAAGCCGGGTGGTTCAATGGCAGCGAAACCGTACTCATCACTGCCGGGGCCAGTGCGCCTGAAACGGTTGTAAACCAATGCATCGCTTGGCTTACAAAACGATTCGATGCCGAAGTTGAAGTGCGCACGATTCGCGAGGAAAGCGTACATTTTCCTCTGCCGAAAGTCCTCCGGCGACTGCAAAAGACTTCATAGCGCGCCGATTGGCGTATTCGACTGCTTGAATTCGCGCGTTAACGGCGGCGGTATCGGCGGTATCATTGACAAAGAGCCCGGCATTTTTTCCGATCCATGCCGAATGTCGCGAATTGCCGATGATTTTGACGCGGCAAATGCCGTGCTTCTGATTGGGGCAACTTCAAAATTAACTAGAGCGCATTTCAAAACCCAATCTAGTGATTTGGTAGTGGACGAGGTCACGAGTCCTTCCCCGAATAACCGTGCAAATTGGGACTCGTAGCCTCGTCCACTACGCAGAAAAGCAGTCTTGAAATGCCTTCTAGCCAAGCACGATAGCACACCGCCAAACACACGTAGCCGCGGTTTCATTCTATTGCTATCATCCCGCACTCTTTTTTGAGACAGACGCAAATGCCGGAGCAGGATAAATGTCTAGGAAGTTTTCCCCCGTCAAACTATCCATCGTTCTTTTGACCGCGCTGGTCGCCGTCCCGGCTGCTTCAGACGCCGACGCACCAAAGAAACTCACGCTGGGCGAATACCAGCTTCAGCTCAACGGCACGGGATATCGCAAAAAGAGTTTACTGAGCCTCTATGAAGGTAGCCTGTACCTTCAGCAGCCCAGCAGAGACGCATCGGCCATCGTTGAAGCCGACCAGGCTATGGCAATTCGCATTCGAATCGTTTCGGGTTTCGTCAGCCAATCCAAACTGGTGGAGGCATTGAACGAGGGCTTTCAACATTCACCAGGTGGTCGCGCACAGGAAATTGTGGAACAAATCAACCAGTTCCGCGCATGTTTTGGCGATGAAATCAAAAAGAACGATGTGTTCGTTCTGTCCTACATCCCGGGCGCAGGGGTATTGGTACACAAGAACGGCCGACAAAAGGGATTGATTCCGGGTTTGAATTTCAAGCAAGCCCTTTTCGGAATCTGGCTTTCGAAACAACCGGCCGACGCTGGACTCCGAGATGCAATGCTGGGTCGATAGCCAAAAACTTCAAGCATTTCCGTTTTGCATGCGCGCCACGCCAGAACAAATCGATTGGAATCACGTGCTGGAGCGAATCAACAAATCTCATAACCGCCGCCAAAGGTTGCATGAGATGTCTGACACGATGGATCGAATGCGCGAAGCAAGAGATTTGGACGGCAAGGCAAAAGACCTGAAAAATGTGTTTCACTTCGCTTCGAGAAAGGACTTTGAGCGGGTTGCCGATTCCGATACCGCAAAAGCCGTTCGACAACTATCGAATGATGTCCATACCTTGTTTGCGAATATGTTTTTCAATGAAACGGGTCGTGTCCTGGCCGAGTACCGAGCAAAAAACTACCTGGATTTAGTGCGAATCATTTGTGCGTTACGGGTCTTTGAATTTGAGCATCGCCGAACACCCCATGCGATCGAAGAATTATCCGAATCGCTTGTCAAGACGCTGCGCGATCCGTTTTCGAATCAACCCTATCGATTTGAAAATGACGGAGAGAAGGTAACCATCTATAGCGTATCGATGAACCAGCTGGACGATGGCGGGCGAGTCGACGACGACATCGAAGGTGATCGCGGATTCGTCATCTACCCACGACATTGAAGATTGTTAGGACGATGGTTCAAACCCATTGGCTTGCGGAATGCATCAGCTGATGATTGCACGGATCACTCGCGCGTCTTCCACTCCCGTGAGTTTCATGTCCAAACCCAAGTGCTTGACGGAAAAACGGTTGTGGTCGATTCCGAGCAGATGCAGCATTGTGGCGTGCAGGTCGCGGACGTGAACTACATTTTCGACAGCGTTGTATCCCAACTCGTCCGTGTTGCCGTACGAGATGCCACCTTTGATTCCGCCACCGGCCATCCACATCGTAAACCCTTTGATGTGGTGGTCTCGACCAGCGCCCCCTTTGCCCTGAAACATCGGTGTGCGTCCAAACTCGCCGCCCCAGATGACCAGCGTTTCGTCCAGCATACCGCGTTGCTTCAGATCCTGAATCAAGGCCCAAGTTGGCTGGTCGGTCAGTCCGCAGCAGATGTTCATAAACTTGACAAGCCCGCCGTGATGATCCCAGCCGCGATGATAAAGATGAATAAAACGCACGCCGCGTTCGGCCAGACGGCGCGCGAGCAGACAGTTCGATGCGTAGGAACCGTCCCCCGGCTTCGCCCCGTACATGTCCAGCACATGTTGAGGTTCGTCTGAAATGTCCATTAGCTCAGGCACCGACGTTTGCATGCGAAACGCCATTTCATATTGGGCGATTCGGGTCGCGATATCCGGATTTGCCACATCGTCGTTGCGCAATCGGTTGAGTTGATTGATCGTATCGACGACGCGGCGTTGCTGGTCCATCGATACGCCTGATGGTCTGCCGACGTAATGAACCGGGTCGCCCGTCGAATTGAATTCGACTCCTTGAAAACGTCCCGGCAGGAATCCGCAGTCCCACTGCCGCGATGAAATCGGTTGCGGATTTCGGCCGCCGCGACTGGTCAAGACGATGAAGCCTGGCAAATCGTTTGATTCACTTCCCAATCCGTATGTAACCCACGACCCCATCGACGGGCGGCCGCTAACCAATGCTCCAGTGTTCATAAACGTGTGCGCCGGGTCGTGGTTGATTTGTTCGGTTACCATTGACTTAATCACACAAATATCGTCGATCATTTTTGCCTGCCACGGCAAAAAATCGCTGATCCACAGTCCGTTTTTCCCATGCTTTCGAAATTTCGTCAGCGCGCCTTGGCACTTCAATTCCTGACCCTGAAGTTGAGCGATCGGCTGCCCTTTCGTAAATGACGTGGGCATCGGCTGGCCGTCTAGCCGGGCCAGTTCTGGCTTGTAGTCAAATGTTTCCAAATGTGACGGACCGCCCGCCATGCAAAGAAAAATCACGCGTTTCACGCGCGGCGGGAAATGTGGCAGACCAGTCAGCCCCTGATTGGAAATCAAATTCGCACAGCGCGATTCAGCCGATACCAAGTTGGATAATGCAAGCGCACCCAGACCAACCCCACTGCGGCTAAGGAATGTTCGGCGATTAATCAGGTGGGCGAGTTGAGGTTGCATTCAGGTTCCAATGGTCTAAAAGTTCTAGTTCCTCGTAATCGTTTCATTCAAATTCAATATCACTCTGGCAACTGACGTCCAGGCTGCGTGCTCGGGCAGATTCTGCTGTGGCTTGTCGGCGAGGCCGATATCCAGAATCTGATTGGCGTGTTCCACATTTTCTCGGTAATATCCCAATTCCCGTTCAAGTAGCATGCGCAATGATTCGGTCTCCGTTTTGTTTGGCCGCCGACTGGTTGCCGTCAAAAACGCAAACTTTAGGCGTTTTTCCAATGAATCACCACCTTCGCGAATAATTCGCGCCGCAAATGCTCGAGCCGCCTCCAAAAATGTTGGATCGTTAAGCAGTGCAAGTGCGGCGATCGGCGTGTTGCTGCGAGGTCGCTGGGCGGTGCATTCCTCTCGCATTGGTGCGTCAAACGATTTGAGCATTGGCTGCAAGAACTGCCGTTGCCAGTGAACGTAAAGTCCACGGCGCCATTGCGCAGAAGACTTATCGTGCTGGTAAACGCGTTGCGGAAAGTTCAAATGTCGATAGTAACCGGCAGGCTGATACGGTTTGACGCTTGGTCCGCCAATTTTCTTGACCAATAGGCCACTGATCTCCAGTGCGTTGTCACGAATCATTTCGGCTGGTAGTCGAAACCTTGATTGGCGTGCAAATAATCGATTTCCTGGATCGATCTCGCGATGGGCCACAGTCGGAATCGACGATTGTCGGTACGCTTTGCTCGTGACCAACAGCCGAACCAAATGCTTGATATCCCACCCCGATTCGACGAGCTCAATAGCGAGTCGATCAAGCAGTTGCGGGTGGCGCGGTGGTTGGCCTTGCCCTCCAAAGTCGGCTAGATCTTCCGAAATCCCCGACCCAAAAAATAGATACCAAAAACGGTTGACCATCACGCGGGCAGTTAAGTTTCCGGCCCCGGATTCGGGGTCAACCAGCCAATTCGCCAGATCGAGACGATTGGCGCGACCGGCAGTCAGTATGGGCATTTGCATAAAGCTGGGCACTGCAGGCAGAACGACGTCGCCTGATCGATCGAGCCAGTTGCCGCGGGGCAAGATTCGCGTTTCGCGAGGTTTTTTTAGCGCTCGCGTGACCATTATCGTCCGCTGAGCAGCCTTGATCTTTTCCAGCTCGGAAGACAATGATTCAAGCTGGCGCCCGAACGAATCATCGGAACCTTGAAGTTGTTCGGACTTCGCCTCGACGCGGCGAATTTCTTTTTCAAGTTCGTCGATCGCAGCGCGTTCGCGACGCGTGAACACCTTCATTTCGGGATGCCGCACGGTCGGAACGGCATCGACCCCTTTGGTCAAATGTTGAGCTTCGTCAATATCCGAGAAAAACGCTGCCATCGAGTAAAAGTCGCGTGTTGTATACGGATCGTATTTGTGATCGTGACATTGCGCACAACCCATGGTTGCGCCCATCCATACGGCCGAGACGTTGCGAACTCGATCCGCTGCATAAATGGCCAGGTATTCTCCAGGCTGAACGCCGCCTTCATGCGAAGTTTGAAGTAACCGGTTGTACGCCGCGGCAATTTGCTGGTCGATAGTGGAATCCTTTAGTAAGTCACCCGCCAATTGCTCGCGAGTGAATTGGTCAAATGGCATGTTGGCGTTCAATGCGTCGATTACCCAATCCCGGTACGGAGAAATGTGGTGATCCTGATCGCCATGATAACCAACCGTATCGGCATATCGCACAAGATCGAGCCAATACATCGCGATCCGCTCGCCGAAATGTTCCGATGCCAGCAATTCATCGACGAGACGTTCGTACGCATCGATCGCGTTGTCGTCTAGGAAGGTTTTGACCGCCGCGGGCGAGGGCGGCAGACCAATCAAATCAAAATATAGTCGTCGAATCAGTGTTCGCCGGTCGGCCTCGATGTTTGGGGCTAAGCCGCTTGTTTTGATCGAAGCGAACACAAATTCATCCACCCAATTGATCGACCAATTGTCGTTTTTGATCTGAGGAGTCTCGAATCTTGTGGGCTGTGCATATGCCCAATGTTGTTGCCATCGGGCTCCTTGTTCGATCCACCTGGTTAACAGCGCAACCTCGCCGGCAGTCAATGCTTTGCCGGATTCGCCGGGCGGCATTCGTTCTGATTCGTCTTCGGCAGTGATTCTTGAAACGAGCTCCGACTCATCCGTGTTCCCCTCGACAATGATGCGATAACCGCCGCGGTCGGACTTTACGTTTCGCTCATCGTCCAGGCGCAAGTCAGCTTCGCGGTGGCTGGAATCTGGACCGTGGCAAAAAAAACATTTGTCGGAAAGGATGGGGCGAATATCACGTACAAAATCGACGTCTTGGGCGAATGACTGTGTAATGTTGAACGCGTAAACTAAGCACACGAATAAAGGGTTGACTAACAAGCGAACCAACGAGGGAGTTCGGTATTGTATTCGTTGTGCTGCCATGGTGATTCCATCATAGCACAATCCAATTTTGTCATCGATCGATAACCGCTTGAAACGTCATGCCAGCCGAGTTTCAGAAGCCGGCTTTTTGGAAACGCCGGGCTTCTCTTAAAAAACATTGACCCATTGACTGATGCAATGGGCCACTAGCGACCTCGTGGCGACAATTCACGCACTTGGATATCCCGAAACCTGATGTTGGTATCGGCGTCGTGGGCCTGCAGAATAATTGTCCCACGCTCCAACCGGCGACCGCGACGTGGGTTGCGATCGGGTTTGCGCTGGTCGGTCCAATCGACAACTTGATAACCGTTAACCCAAACACTCATGTGAGGTCCGCAAACGGCGATCGTTTTTGCGAACCACCGCTGATCATCAGAGACGACGCGGCGAGCCACCTGCCGTCGGAAAATTCCGCCGGTACCTCCATTACTGGGCTTGTGTCGATTACCGGCTTGAATGCCATTGTCTATCTGACTTTCGTAACCATTCATTTTTTCACCTGGGATGCAACGAAAAAACACGCCCGAGTTTTGTTTGGGTGCAATTTTGGCTTTGAGTTGCAAAACAAAATCCCTGTATTGATCCACGCTTTCCAGTTGTCCCGGCCCGCCGCTGACTCGCAGGTCACCCGAAGGCGTTACCTGAAACTCCGCAATGGATTTGTCGTCGATCTTCCATTCGTCCAGACTGCGGCCGTTAAACATCTTTTTTGCGTTAAGCGGTCGCAACCAAACATTCCGAAAACTAATCGGCCCGGAATTAAATTGAAGACCAATGAACCCGCGTCCAAGCGGCCGATCGTCGGTGTAATCAGTCAAAAGTTGATCGTTAAGACTGACTTGAATTCGACCGGCGCTCGCCGTAATCTCCATCCATTGAAATTCGCTGGCAGTCTTTGCTTTTTTCGACTTAACTCGCGCAACGATCGAAGCCGTCGGGAAAGCGTTTTCGGGCGGCGCGATATTGATCTCGTAACAATCAACAGCTGGGTTTGTCGGTTTTGGACTGGTCCGAATGAAAATGCCGCTGTTTGTTGATCGACCTGCTTGAAACTCGATTCGCAATTGAAAATCATCGAATTGGCTCGTCGTCCGCAGCAGGCCCAACTGGCCCGAGTCGACGCGAATCATACCGTCTTCTACCCGCCAATTGGCATCCGATTCGGCTCGCCAACCAAATAGCGAGTGTCCGTCGAAAAGGGCAATCCAGCCATTTTCGATTTGCTTAGCTGACAAAGGCAGTTGGATACTCTTATCGATTTCGATTACTTCGGATTGCGAAAACGTTGTGCCGGCTAAATCGGGCACAAAAAAAGCCAGAGATAACATCAAAATCACAGATCTTTTCATCATGTCAGTGAGAATTCATAGCGATGATGGAATTAGCGAACTGTCACAACCTTTGGCCGACATTTTTCAATCCAAAAAATTTGACCAAACAATGAGAGCAAGATAACTTGGTCTTAATAAATTTTAACGATTAGGTTAACTTGGCAATCTCAATAGGGCGGTTGCCGAGCTCATTTGAAGTTGGCCCCCACCTGAGATTCAGTTGCACTTTAGTCGCCCGAACCGCAAATCTACAGGAACTGAGTTTGAATCGCATCATTTTGAAGCCGGGTGACAACGGACGGCAAAATCATACCCTAATTACTGGCGCCACTGGGCTGGTTGGACAATATTTGATGCGTGACCTGCTTGCAAGCGGCGATCAAGTTGCCGTCATTGTTCGACGCAATCGAAAAGAATCCCCTCGAGCTCGTATTGAACGGATTCTGCGGCGCTGCGAAGCCGAACTGGGTCGAGTTCTCCCTCGGCCAGTGGTTATCGAGGGTGACATCAATGCAAGCGAATTGGGAATTGCCAGTGAGCGTCAGCAATGGGTGGCACAACATTGTGATCGACTGATCCATACGGCCGCGACGTTGAAATTTTCCGGTCGCCGCCCCGAGCAAGAACCTTGGAAAACGAACCTCGAGGGAACGCGAATAATTCTCGAGTTCGCCAAAAAATCACAAATTCAACATCTGCATTACGTTTCCACAGCGTATGTCTGTGGGATCCGAGACTCAGTCGTTTATGAAACTGATTTCGATTGTGGCCAGAGTTTTCGCAACGACTATGAGCGGAGTAAGTTTGAAGCTGAACAAATTGTTCGCGACAACAGCGACTTTGAGTCAACGACCATTTATCGACCGGTTGTGATTTGTGGTGACCCGCAAACTGGTTTCACCAGCGCCTACAACGGCATTTATGTTTACCTCCGACTGTTTGCAATGTTGATTCCAAAACAACAGCGCGACCAGCAGGGAAAGTATCAGACTCGAGTCCAATTGCCATTGTCAGGTGACGAGCCGCGCAATTTGGTTTCCGTCGATTGGGTCTCCCGAGTGATTTGCGAATTGTCGCGAAATCCCGCGGCTCTCGGTAAGACGTTTCACTTGGCATCTGAAAATCACATCACTCCCCGACACTTGATTGAATCGTGTTACGAATATTTCAATTCGGACGGCGTCGAGTTTTGTGGCATAGGTGCAGATTGCAATAGTGTCGATTCAACTTTTGCCAACCAGGTATTTGAAAACATCGCCCAATACCAGGACTACGAGACCAGTGATCCGACGTTTGACATTTCGAATCTGGTCGAGTTTGCTGGGCACATACCCTGTCCCGAAATCACGCAAGACGTCATTCATCGGTTTCTTGATTTTGGTATTTCCCAACAATGGGGCAAAAAGAAACTACCACCGATGAACGTTCCAGATCTCGACACCTCCGTCACGTCAATCGCGACAAGCAGTTCGTGATTATTTGGTATCATCTTTTCCATGGAGTTGTGGGCGGCGTCTCCCGACCCGCACACCGCGTGGGAATACAAGGATGCGGCGGCATCTCTCGACCCGCGCATCACAAAGGCGATCCTGCAAAACAGAAATGCAAATGCTCTAGTGCAGCGTCCATTAAAATTTAGGGTAGTGGACGAGGTCACGAGTCCTTTCGTGCCAGAAATCGCTGGGACTCGTAGCCTCGTCCACTACCATCAATCCTAAAATCAAAGTTTGACAAACCACTAGCCTTCAATCGAACGTCCGACGGCGTCCGTCGCAACTTGGTCGACCATGTCTTGCCTGACAACTCGAATATCATCGGGGCTGTTGATTTTGTACGTCACGCCTCTCCAGCGAACTCGACGCACGAATATTGCACCGATCGTTGCGACAAAGTACGTCATTTGAGTTAATGCAATGGCGAGACACAATCTCGTAGATATTTGCAGTGGATCATGTCGCCGCTTGGTGCGCAAGTCGAGAACTTGGCGCGCGCGAGCATCCAGCCATTTCAATGTTACGACATAAAACAGGAAATAGCCTGACAATCCACCCAACAACAAAAACACGTCGGTCCAATCGATGCTCGCCCAACTTGGATTGGCAACGCCCGTTGCTAACGCACCCACAGAAACTCCGAGAATCGCCGTCGTACTAAAACAATGCAAAGCCGCAAACGGAAATTTTCGATGATAAAGTCGCGCGTTTAGAAGTTGCCGGCGCATCCAGCGAAAGGCTGAAGAAAAATCGATCGATTCCGCATTCGCTAACAATAGCGAAGGCGCCATTTCGACTTGTTGGCCATTTTTCTGGGTGTGCCAGGCCATTAGCGTGTCTTCGAACAACGTCTTCGACCAAATATCGAGAAGATTCGTTTCGCGAATGTAGCTTGTTTTGATCGCAAGCGAACCGCCCCAGGGAATCTTGTAAACAAACATTTGCACAGAGGCCGCGACGTACCATAAATATCGAACCAGGCTCCCCCAACGCCGATCAGGTGGTGTATACCAGCGATTGCCTGTGCTTACAACGATATGGGGTTTTGAAAGCGGGGCAACCAGATCGCTCAGCCAATCTGCATCGACAATCGTATCGGCGTCAACCAGCGCGACAACTTCGGTTGAATGGGGCAATTGACGGACGGCGGTGGTCAAACAATGATTCTTTAGCCCGCATTTTCCAGTCGGTTCCACCGCAATAACAATCGACAGACGAGGATCAGAAAACTTTTCCAGAATTTCCGCGGCTGGATCAAATTCACTGTCGAGAAGGCAATAGACCGCGTAGTTCTCAAATCGCTGATTTAGTAGGGCGCGCAGACAATTTTCCAAATAGGGGTCGGCTCCGCGAAGACACAGTACGATCGCGGTTTCTGGCTGGAAGCTTCGATCAGGGTTTTCTTGTACGCTGCTGAGTGCTCTGCAATAGATCGCGACCAAAATCGACTGCCCCACAACGAGAATGGCTAACGAGATGAGTAAGATCCAAGTCAGGGTCGCGATCATGTTGCCCGTATGTTGGGGAGTTGCCTATGCCGACGGTAGGGGTTGATCATTTTCCAAGTCCCATAGGATGCCCTCGGGCCCCGCGTTAATGACCGTTGTTGTTCCCAGTTTTTCGCGCTGGCCGGAACAGTCATGAATATGGCCGCATACGGCAAGCTTTGGTTTGCATCGGAGCACGGTGTCGCGAATGGCAGTGCTTCCGAGATGTTTGCCGGCAGATGAGTCATCGACGACTCCGTGTGGCGGCGAATGTGTCACAAGTACACAATCATTTGGACAATTACGAAGAAGCTGTTCCGCATCCTCTTCGGACAAGTCGTAACTCCAAGAACCAAATGGTGTAATCGGCACGCCACCACCCAAACCAAAAAAAACGACTCCGTTGATTGCTACAGGCTCGTCACCATGTAATACGTGGGCCTGATCCCAGCTTGCGGCGGCCCGTAATTCTTCATCGGATTCGGCATTGCCCGGCACGAGGATAAATGGTCGGCGAATATCGCGGAACGCAGTAACTGCTTCCTCGGTGCCACGACGCATAACTCCAAAATCACCGGCGCCGACCACCACGTCAACCTGTTCTGTAAGGTTAACTAAGTTTGTAATGGCCGATCGGCTGCAGTGAACATCACTGAATAGTAATAACTTCATTATGCATTTAGTCAGTTGTTGTTTTTAGTTGTCTTTATCAACTGCATCACGTTGCACTTGTTCTCGAGACTGGGCAGCCAGCGACTGCCAGCGAATTGCGAGTTCGGCAGCTTGTTGAGTATTCGATTTCGATAGATCAATTTGTTCTGTTGGATCCGAGCTGAGATTGTACAGTTGCCATCGATCATTTTTTGCCGCAACTAACTTCCAATCGTCAACTCGAATTGCTCGATTGCCCTCGTGAAACCACCAGATACTGTCGCGTTTTATCGGATCGTTTGACGCGAATGCCGATTTCAAACTGACGCCCGGCGATTCTGGCGTTTGCGCACCATTTCGTGGCATCGTTTGACCAAGCAAATCCAAAATCGTTGGAGCAATGTCGATTACGTGTCCGTGCGCATTTCGAATTTTCCCCGTGTCCGTAATTTCGCGGCCCCAATGCACGATTAACGGAGTTCGAATTCCGCCTTCGTGCACCCAGGTTTTATGGCGTCGAAAAGGAGTGTTCGCAGTGGTTGACCAGCCTGGTCCCAAACACAAATGCGTGTCGGCCGAGCCGGGCGGAGCGTCGGGATCGTGCCCGTCATCTCGGATCATAATTTCAGCGCTGGCCCCGTTGTCCGACAAAAACATGATTAATGTGTCGTCCAATCGTTGCATCGCGCGTAGCTGCTGGAGAACTCGACCAATCTCTACATCCATTCGATCGATCATCGCCGCATGAATCGCCATTTTGCTGGCCTGAAACTCCTTCTGTTCGGCGGTAAGCTGCTGCCACGGAACGGGTCGATTGACCTCGCCCGGCCCAAGTTGCTTGATCGCTTTGGGAAACGCATAGGGCGGTCCGACATCCCGTTCGACTGCCGAAAGTGACCCACCAACCAAACCAAGCTGCTTGATTCGGTTCCACCGTTGGGCGCGTATTTCTTCCCAGCCAACTCGATACCGATCCCGATACTTTTGGATATCATCAGCGAGCGCATGCAATGGAAAATGCGGGGCTGTAAAAGCCAAAAAACAAAAAAAAGGCTGTTTGTCAAATTTGTCGGCATGTTCCTTAAGACACTCGATCGTGTGGTCGGCAATCGCAGTAGTCGCGTAATAACCGGTACCACGTTTGACCGGAGCCAGCTTGATATCATCTTTGAGGTGATTGAGCGGACTAAAAAACCGCCCATGGTCATTCAAACTATAAGATCGGTCAAAACCCCGCTGCAGCGGAAGTCCATCCAAGTGCCACTTGCCCGAATGGTAGGTGCGGTAGCCATGCGGTTTCAGCATCGAAGGCAAAAACTCTGACCAGGCGGGGCGTTTGCCTCGCTTGATTGGGGGATCACCCGGAATGACATCGAATCGAACCTGCTGGGCATAGTAGCCGGTCATCATCGCGGCTCGCGTGCACCAGCACCGGGCCGTGTTGTAGTAGTTGTCAAAACGCAATCCGCCGGCCGCCAGAGAATCCAGGTGCGGCGTTTCGATTTCTCCGCCGTAACAACCTAAATCGGAAAACCCCAAATCGTCGGCAAGAATGATCAGTATATTCGGTTTGTCGTGACCGAGCAGAGGCCAAGCATGCAAACAACAAACTACCAATACGATGAGGCGTGCAAGTGATGTCGAAAAACTCATGGCATGTGCAAATTGGTACTTAATGTAAAGATGGAACACGATTCTACTGGTTGAAGATAGTGACAATGATGGCAATCGCGCCAATTACCGCGGCGATGATGGCGAGAATTTGTCCCGCTTGCGTCAACGTTTGACCCGATGAATCACGAAGTCCGCGACTCATTTCGTCTAGATCCTTGCGAGAAAATATCCAAGTGATCACGCCTATCACACCGCCAACGCCGCCAACGGCTGTTAAGACGGCGATGATACCAAGAATCAACCATCTCCTTCCTCGATGAGGCTGGGGCGGTGGGCCAATGTAAACCGGACTGCCGTGCCGGCGAATTTCCTCAGCTTCGACAATTTCAACTTCGTCGGATTTTTGATTTGTTTTCGCTGGGTACGGTTGTATTGGGGACGAACGATCGAAATCCGAGGGCGTTGTCCGTGACGACTGACTCGGCATGGTCGCAAATGGACGCGGTGAGCTGTCGAGTTGTTCTGGAGCGATGGTTGGATCAGTTGCAACACTGGCCGGAACTGTGTCCACCGCTTGCTTATCGACATCGATAGACTCGTGTTGCGGCAAATCATCCGCCAATTGCCGTAGCTCCTGCAACAGAGAGGCCGTTGTTTGGTAACGGTCTTCGGGATTTTTGGCCACCATCTTTTTGAACACCCGTTCAACTGGCCTCAAAGCGGGATTCGTCGTATCCGCCAGCGGTGGCGGTGGCGCTTCGCGATGGGCCAGAATCGTCTTGACAATCGTCTCGCGCGCAAACGGAGCCTCGGCCGTTAGCAATCGGTACAATGTGCATCCCAGCGAATAGATATCCGACCGGTGATCGGCCTGACGCGTATCCTCCGCTTGTTCGGGTGACATGTAGTCAACGGTGCCCATCATCTGGCCGGTCGTCGTCAGTTGATGCGAGTCTCCGTCGTCGCCAAACATGCCGCCAATCCGGGCCAGGCCCATATCCAGGATCTTCACCGCGCCCTCGTGATCCAGCAACAAGTTCGCAGGTTTGACATCGCGATGTACAACACCTTTGCTGTGCGCGTATTCCAGTCCCTGCGCCGCCTGGATGATGTAATCAAGTGCAAGTCCAATCGGGATCGGTCCCAGTTGTTCCTGCACTCGCCCAAGATCGTGGCCTTCGACGTATTCCATGACCAGGTAGTGGAATCCATGGTGCTCGCCGGCATCGTAGGCATGCACAATATTCGGGTGCGTAAGTTTGGCCGCGACCTTGACCTCCTGATAAAACCGCGAAACCGCCGCTTCCGAATCGAGCATCGACGCCGCCAGGATCTTGATCGCTACTTTGCGATCCATTCTCCGGTGATTGGCTAGTAGCACGGTCCCCATACCGCCGCGCCCCAATTCTTCCAAGACAACATAGTCGCCAAATGTGATGTCGCCTGCCTGACCAGCTAGGAATTTATCCGCTTGATACTTTGTGATCCGCCCATCCGCAACCAATCGTTCCAGCAGCGCGTCGACACCGACCTCAACCTCGCGATCGAACTTGGTTACTTCGTCGGAGGACAATAGCCCGGCGGACGTCAAGTCATGCAGTACTTTTTGAGCCGACTCGGGCATAGATATTGAACTTTTTACAGACCTGGATGTTTACTGAGTAGCATATCTGCCAATTTAGATCGAATCCGTCACGTTGACAAACCGAATGCTACCGATCCAAGCCAACTTTTTTGGTATCGATTAGATAAACCACTCCGTTACCACCGACCGCCGCAAGCCATTGTTGATCGCGAGAGAAGCGGACTTGTCGCACGGTTCCCAACCGCGGACCAATTCTAAGCCGCTGCTTCAATTGGCGACTGTGAAAATCCCATACGATGATTTCGCCCGAGTAGCCGCCACTTGCTAACCACAGTCCATCCGGACTAAACGCAAGCTCACTAAAGCCCACAGGACCGGCCGAAGTTAGTTTTCCGACGGATTTTGACCCTTGAATTTGTCACTTCCAATGTTCGTGAACCTGAAGACAGTTCGTTTATTTGTCGAGAATCTCATGGATCAGCAGGCGTTTGGAGTCTTCGCTGCTGAATACGACCCGCGTATGGTAATCCCGGCCAATGGCCAATCCAGCAGGTGTAAAGTTGGCATCGTCGGGATCCTTGATTCTTTTCCACAACGTGAGCGTGCCGTCGTCCGCACTGCGGGCGAACACGGCAACTTCTCTGCTGTCGGTTAGTGTTGTCGCCATGTATTTTCCATCGTGCGAGATTTCAATTTCGTTTCCGCCCAACGCACCCGCCAGTTCCTGTTCTTCTCCAGTAAATTGCTGCACCAGTTCCAGCTGACCCTTGTCATTAAACCGGAAGACGCCAATGCCGAACGTCTGCACGAGGCGTCCCGCGGTCGTATAAACAAACTGGCTGTCGGGGCTGATGCGGGCGCCGAAAATGTTGTCAATACACTGGATTTCATCGTTATTCCGGAGGACCTGTCGCACATCGACACGACCGGTATCCGAGTCAAAATCCAGAATCACCAAACTATTACCCCGCCTGGCGGCTACCACCAGTGTTTTGCCATCGTCTGAAAAATCGAGCGAGCGAACATCCAAAATCTCGTTGTCCGGTCCGGCCTCCGTTTGCAGCCATTCCAGCTTTTTGTCGTTTTCATTTATACGAAATATGCTCAACGAGCCTGTGTCGTCACCGGATAGCATGCCACCGACTGCCAGAAACCTGCTGTTCGGTGAAAAAACGGCGTCATTGAACATGCGATCTCCGGTCGTTTCAAAGGTCGCTTGGAACTGGTCGACCAGCGTTAAACGACCTGACTCAGAATCGCGCTCCAGCAACAGGATGCATTTGCCAATCCCCACTGCCACTGCGGCCCATCGTCCATCGGGAGAGACTCTTACGGAACTGTTGCCGTCCATTTTCTCATCCGTAAATGTCTCCACATGCCGCAACGCGCCACTCATGCCTTCAACTTCGAATACCGAAATTGAATCGGATCGCCAGGCCGACGCATAAAGGAACAGCCCGTCTGGGCTGAAATCCATGCAATTCATTCCGTAGAAATGTGCGTCGTCATTTAACGACTGTACCAGCTTTGTTTTTTCGGCGGGCTCTTCTTGCTGTTGTATGTTGTTCCAACCTATATGATGCAACCACGAATTCATGAATTGACGGCATGGTTGGGCAAACAGCTGCAGTTCCGCAAAACAGCAAGCCAGGCACATCACACCAAGTGCTCTCTTATTCATCGATCGTCCCTCAATCAAACCTGAAACCCGCCCCACGATTCCTTTTAAGATAGTCGATTGAGACCGATTGAGTTATTAGTCCGACGCTTTCGCGGCTCGGAGCACAGGATAATATTGCGAGTCAACGGAATGGAAGAAATGGGCCGCGCTCGTTCTGAAGCTGGAATTGATCCTGACCGGATTGATCCGCCTGGTGCCCGATCTACGGGGCGTGTCGAGTCCGCAGAGGACCGAGTGAAAAGAAATCGTAGTTATCCTGGTTGATTGATCTAGGGAAGATCGCACCCGTGAACGCGGTGTTTAAGCCGCCGCCTACCCATGCAGATAACGCAGGCGGCCAAGCCCAGCAAAGCCGCCGAGCCGGGTTCCGGAATAGCAACCAATAAGGTGCCGTCCGAGGTAAAATTGGACGTGTCCCAGAAAAGCCCACCGCCCAACACTGGCAGAAACGGATCGAGGTCCGCAGCAACCGAGAATGAACTAAAATCTGCAATATTCCAGTCGAGAATATCGTAGATATCATCGGCGGCAAAGGTGTTTCCCAGATCGGAGAACATCACCTGACCGTCGATTGTCAACAAGCTGTTAACAACGACCTGATCGACCGTTCCATCGGTGTCAAATTCGAACCAGGACGTAGCGCTAGAACCAAATGTCAGGTCGTCCACGAAATTCAGAGTGCCGCTACCCTGGTCGCGCAAATCTAATGAACCAAACACATCCGTATCTCCGGCGATGGAACCGGTTCCGCCCAAAGATGCCCCGGTAAAAACGGTTACATCACGGTTTACCGATTTTGTGCCATTGATGTTCAATTGACCCTCATTGACGTTGGTTACACTCGTATAGCTGAGATTGTCCGACGTTAACGTCAGCGTTCCTGATCCCGTTTTTCGAACCTCGTCTCCAACACCAGTAATGTCGCCGGCAAAGGTGCCACTGGTGGTTTGATTGAAATGGAGTGTGGTCGTTATGAACGGGTTGGCACCATTAACCAATGCCACATTACCGCGAATGCTGGCCGAGTTGCCTCGCAATTCACCGCGTCGGATTTGCGTGCCACCGGTATAAGTATTGTTGCCGGCAAGGATCAGCGTTCCGATACCCAACTTGGTCAGCGGTTCAGCACCTCCGCCCGTAATTACCGAATTGATGGTCGCCGTCCGACCCAACTCAACAAAGATCTCCGGAACGCCATCCACATCGGTCCCCCCTTTATTGTTAGACAGATCAATCGTGCCGCCGTTAAAGGTTGGGTCACCAGCTTGAACAGCAATGCCAGTGGCCGTTTGTGTACCGCTGACCGTTACATCATACGATCCGCTGGCTCGAAAAACGGCGACTTCACTGCCCACCCAGGAACCGGTGACACCGGCACTCGAAGGCCGGCCCCAATTGCTGGCCGCGCCGCTCCAGGTGCCCGAGCCTCCATAACCCGCCGCCGCACCGTTGGTATCCCAAAACGTCCCGGTTTGTCCGGCCCCCAACGCCAGCGTTCCGTTGCTGTCCCACGTTCGCAGTGCGTCCGCCACTTCTCCCGCTGTCAATACATTGGAAGAACCAGTACCACTGCCTCCGCTCACCATTAAGGATTCTGTCCGCGTCGGGTCATAGTGCTCGCTGCTGGTCGTGTTATTGATATGCGGAATACTGCCGTTATGCCCTAATTCGTGCGCCAAAACGATCGGTAAACCACTGGGATCGTTAAATAATGCCTCGTTGGCGGCCGTAACTCCATCGCCGGTCGCCATGATCGTCCGCATCGGTGCCACGGTGCCGGGAGAAGGCAGCACGGCCGTGCCCGATGCGCTGAAATTACTGAGCCCACCGTTGAGCGGCGGATTCGGGGGACTGTTCAAATTGCGAGGAGGCGCGTTGGAATACGAATTGGTAAACAGAACGTAATGAGTATTTGCCGATCCGGTGGACGACGTAAACCCAGCCAAATCCGATTCCAGATCCGGATTGGAAGCCGAAAAATTAAAGTAGATGTTCTCCTGTGCGGTGTTTTGAAAATTCAATACATTAATTGGGTTAGTGGCTGATCCGGTATAGTCATTTAAATCCAGATTTTGCTGCGTTTCAAAAAAGATATCCACGCCTGCCTGCGACCAGATCGTATCAAACGAAGATTCCCAGACCGTAGTCAATACAGGCGCGCCGTTCACGTCGCGGACGTAGCCGTTTGATCCCACCGCACCAAATGACGCTCCATCCCAGCGACTGTCATAGGTACCCATGGGAGTCACACTTAATTGATAAACCTGTGCCTCGGTCTTTGACACAAACCATGTCATACACGACAGCAGGCTTATGAAAAAGATTTGACGCGAACGAGTGAAGGGGAATAGAGAGCGGCGCATTTTGGTGCCTCGGCCCAAGGTGATAGGGTCTAATCGCGTTTCAAAGCTCGATATGCTGACTCCGCATAAAATAAACGCGTGCTGGCGGTCTGTCCAATCTCTTTTGCACAAAATTCACAAATTCACCAGCTGTCCGTCGCGGTGTTCATAGTGGTCGGATTCAGCAGTCGGATTCAGCTATCCTGATATAAGAGTTGATCAAAGTGAAAAATGTACTTCGCCAACTGATTGAATCCAGCCATTTTGTTGAAAATACTTCGCGTAGCCGGCGAATTCGCAACCTTTCCTTAGCTTAGTTGAGTCAAGAAACTTCTTGATCCCCGTCGTTTGTTTTGAACAGTCGAGCTGAGAAAACAGAGAACACAAGAATCTCAGTTATCTCTGTTGCCTCATGTTCCAACAAGCAGCCAATACGCACTGTTTACCGTTGAAGTTCCGGAAGTCATTTTTGACCTGTTCCTAAGGGCGATAAGCGCATTAAGCGGACAAGTTCATAAGTGTGCCCCCAATGGGGACGTAAGTGGGGTAGGATATGTTTGCATACGAATGGGAAAGGCTTTTTTGCTTAATCGGTCGCAATTTTTCGCACTCTGCGCATGCTGCCAAACCAGCCAAACTCCATGGGCAAAATCTCATATGGTTGCAATTCGAATGACAATTGTAATCATGAACCAATAGTGAATGGCCAGCCGCGTTGTCATTCCTATTTGGTTAGTCCTCAGACTAGCTTTCCGATTCGTATAAACATTTCATTGGAGGTGTGTGATGGCGGAATCGACTTACTACTGGCAGGGTGGACGCAAGATCGAAATCGAACAAGTAGGAAATTATGTCACCGTCGAAGCGGAAAATGCAGACGAAGTTCAACGGGCCGCTACCGACGCGGGTGTTGAATTAAGAGAAGCTCAGGCCGTTTCGCCTGGACTTGTCCAGGTTGAAATTGCGGCCGACCGCGACGAGTCGATGAAGAAGTTGCGGAAATCGCATGTCGTTCACCATCTTTATGCAACTAAAGGTCAACCCGACGATCGAGTCCTGGTAACCGATTCGTTTTTTATCAAATTTAAATCGGACACTTCGGAACGTTACATACGCCAATACATCGAGGATGAATGCCTGGAAATAGTGGAGGACTTTGGCAACAACTCTTTATTAGTTCGGGTCACCGATGCCACCGGAAAAAACCCGATTCGAACAGCAAACTCGGCAATACTGCGCGAAGAAGTTGAATACGCCGAACCGAACTTGACCCGCGAATTGATTCGATTCGGTTTCATTCCGGCCGATCCCCATTTTACCAAGCAATGGCACCTGCATGCTCCAAGTAATGGCCACGAATTGGTTGCCGGGGCCGACATAAGCACCCCTGACGCGTGGGAGATCACAAAGGGACGACGCGATGTGGTTGTGGCCGTCATGGACGATGGGTTTGATCTGACACACCCGGATTTCATTGGCCAGGACAAGGTTGCGGACAAGTTAAATGTCACGGTACCGGTGAACGGTCCGCTTCAATACGATTCGGATGTTTCACCTCGCGCGGCCCCGTCCCCGTTTGTGTCGGGTGATTATCACGGCACTCCCTGTGCTGGCGTGGCGGTGGCCGAACTCAACGGTGAGGGCACGGTGGGTGTCGCACCAGGCTGCGCCCTGTTAGCTGTTCGATTTCCATTGAGTATAGACGATGGAAAACTGGCGACTTTATTCAAACGTGTTTCGCGTGACGCCGACGTTGTTTCTTGCTCATGGGGTGTCGGGCCAGCAGACGCACCGATGTCCAGCACGTTGCGGACGGTGGTCGCCGATCTCTCAGAAACAGGCGGTCGGCGCGGTAAAGGACTAGTGTTTTGTGTCGCAGCGGGCAACAACAATTGTCCGGTTAAAGACCTGAACAATACCGAAACGTATGAATTCCGCCGTGGGGGAGTAACACGCCGATATAACGGACCGATTGATCGCTGGCTTGCAGCGCATCCGGACGTTGTGACGGTTTCAGCATGCACCTCTGAGAAGAAACGATCGGCATACTCATCCTGGGGTCGTGAAATCAACGTTTGCGCACCCTCGAACAATTTTGACGATCTTAATCGCTTCGATCCGCCAGGCCTCGGCATCTTTACCACCGATAACGAAGGTGCAGGGTTAAACACCGATTTTACGGCTGGTTCGCGCTACACTCCTCAGTTCGGAGGAACTTCAAGCGCGACTCCGACCGTTGCCGGTGTTTGTGGATTGGTCATTTCTCATAACCAATCGTTGTCCGGTAGCGACGTTCGTCAAATCATTGAACAAACGGCGGATAAAGATTTAGTGATCGAATCTGCAACGCCGGTTAACGAACCCGGCGATTTCGATGCGAACGGATTTAGCCTGTGGTTTGGATACGGTAAAGTCAATGCGGCAAAGGCCGTTGAGGCGGCCAGTCCAGACCCCGTTAATCAACAAATTGTCGACGTTGCCGCTAGCGACATCCCCCAGGAAATCCCTGATAGGGGTGATCCGATTTTGAACCTGATTAACGTCAGTGAAAACGGGATTATTGAGGAGTTTCGAGTGGAAGTCGATATAACTCACACCTATATCGGTGACCTACGCATCGATTTGCTTGCGCCAAACGGTACAGCGGTAACTCTTCACAATCATCAAGGCGGTGATACGAATGATTTGCATCGGGTCTACACCAAAAATGAGGTCCCTTCACTGTCTTCGTTCGAAGGCCTGGACATTGAGGGAAGCTGGACGTTGAGAGTCGTTGATGAATGGTTTTGGGACATTGGTACGCTTCGCGGCTGGCGCATCGGCGCCAAGGTAAATGTTGTCCCGACGCCCGCGATGGCAGAGTCCACAAAAAAACCGTACAAGCGCAAGAAAGCCAAACAAAAAGTGTAGTTACTTCAACACCATAATTCCTACGATTAAGACTTGTGAACGAGAGTTTACAAGTCTTTTTTCATGCGACGGTGAGCGATAACCGTTAGACCATTTCCAATTTTGGTTTGCATACAATAACAAAATGGAAACAGACTGAACTCTGGCGAGCTCTGGCGAGTCCAGCTACCACGGAAGTCCGAAACATCAATTCGATCGGTACTCTCGGTCCAACTCGGTCCGCAATGTAAGAAAGCTCTCTACACCACCTTCATCTTGAAGTTTTCGGCAAACACAACGTAAATCGTTGGAACAACAACCAGCGTAAGTACGGTCGAGAAGATCAACCCAAAGATCATGCCGTTGGTCATGGGAGCCCATAACGCGCCGCCAAACAGTGAGAGCGGCAGCAATCCGCCAACCGTTGTCAGACTTGTCAGGATGATCGGTCGCATGCGCAATCGACCTGCCGCAACGACAGCGCTTCGGAGCTCTTGACCCTCGGCCACGTTGGACTCGATAAAGTCAATCAACACGATGGCATTGTTGATCACGATGCCA
>CAJHZH010000088.1_pt1 | contig 33193 bp, 24 predicted proteins | sample 9198951 | NCBI WGS metagenome assembly CAJHZH01 (sample SAMEA7708381, study PRJEB35096) | sediment metagenome | biome: marine neritic benthic zone biome [ENVO:01000025]; feature: sediment [ENVO:00002007]; material: shallow marine sediment [ENVO:03000034] sea grass bed [ENVO_01000059] ...
CACCCGCGGTAACAACACACAATTCAATCATCGCCCGAGTCCCGGCCAATGGCCGGGACGCGGGCGATGATTCTATTCGCTTCACTGACCCCGGGTGCGCTCCGCGACCCGGGGCTAATGGCTTTCAATCCCTTCGGGATAGCTGAAGTAAACAACATTGGAAAGAAGTGTATGATACCTATGCACAACCCGGTTGTGCCTTCTCGTCGATCAGTGAAGATCAGCGAAGATCAGTGTTCCGCTTCTAAATCTTTTCCATGTACCAGCAACGATGAATTCGGCGGTTGCGAAAATCTTCGGGTACCGTTTGTTTGCTGATTTCGACTATCTTAACATTCGGCATCGCAGCTGGATCGAATTTGAATCGCCGATAGTTAGTCGAGAAATAGATCACGCCTTTTGATGACAGGCGCACAATCACCTCGTTGAGCAGCGCGACGTGATCTCGTTGCACGTCCCAATCCAACGCACTCCGTTTGCTGTTCGAATAAGTCGGGGGATCGACCACAACCAAATCAAACAGTTCTTTCCCTGGAAGTTTTTGCAAGAATTCCATCGCGTTTTGTTGAACAAAACTATGGCGGTTACCCTCAAATCCGTTCAGCGACATGTTTTGCTCAGCCCACTGCAAATAGTTTTTTGACCAGTCGACGGTCGTCGTCGTTGTCGCGCCGCCATCGGCAGCATAAACAGAAAATGAGCCCGTGTAACCGAACAGGTTCAAAAATCGTTTACCCGAAGCCGCCTGGCGAACCATCGAACGAGTAACGCGATGATCGAGAAAAAGCCCGGTGTCGATATAGTCCGACAAATTAACCAAAAATTTCAGGCCGCCTTCGTGGGCCTCGACCTGATACTTCTGACTAGAAACGCGCTCGTATTGGTTTCGTTCGTCTTGTCGTGTTCGCCGTTTGACGAACACGTGCTTGCGATCGACGTTCAAAGTAGACGCGGCAGTTTTCGCCATCAATTCAAGCCACGCCGCCTGTTGACCTAGATCGCGATCATGCGGCCGATCGTAAAGTACGATATGCAGATGGTCCTCATACCGATCGACCACCAGCGGGATTTCGGGAATGTCACGCTCGTAGATGCGGAAGCAAGTGATTCCGCGTTTTGTCGGCCATCGCCGCAAGTGCTTGACACGTTTCGATAGTCGTGATGAAAATAACTCAGCTTGATCCCGGGCTTTTTCCGACAAGCCGCCAAATACCGGTTTTGTGTCTTGTCGCTCGACCGCATCATCAGCCGGCGGATGCACCTTCACATCCGATTTTTTCGGACCATGGAATTGGTAATAGGTACATTCGATACGCCCGTTGTATAGCTTCCGTCTACGATCGGCTGTCTTTTGAATCACAGCTTCAAAATTCGGATAGTTCGTCAAAACGAAGTGCGACCACGTAGGCAACCGCTGCAAGACGCTGGGAAACGAGCGATATAGTTGCTTGAGTTGATTTCGATCCTTCAAACGATCGCCGTACGGTGGGTTCATGATAGTACAACCAAATTGGCGCTTGCTTAGCAACTGATCAAACGATTTCTGTTGCCAATGAATGCAATCGTCGACTCCCGCATTTCGTGCGTGAACGCGTGCGAGTTTTAACACCTCGGAATCCGAGTCCGTTCCAATAATTTTTTCGGCCAATGGAGGGCACTGGGTCTGTCGCGCCTCGTCACGAGCTTGCTCCCAAATTTGATCGCCGATCAGCGGCCAGATTTCGCTTGGAAAATGGCGGTTTATGCCCGGTGCCAGGTTTCTTCCGACTAATGCCGCTTCGATCGGAATCGTACCGCTGCCGCAAAACGGATCGATCAACGGGCGATCGCGATTCCAAAAGCTCAAGGACACCAGAGCTGCAGCTAGCGTTTCTTTGATGGGTGCCGCTGCGCTGAGTTTTCGATAGCCTCGTTTGTGCAGACTTGGACCGGTCGTGTCGATGGTCAAGCTTGCGATGTCGTCTCGCAAAGCGATCTCGATTTGATACTTAGACCCCGTTTCTTCAAACGATGATGTCGAGTATTGCGTTTTTAGGCTCTCAACAATCGCCCGTTTGACGCTGCGCTGGCACGCTGGCACGCTGCTCAACTGCGAATGATACGACCGACCAATAACTGGGAAACACGCGTCCTGTGGCAGCCATTGCGACCAGTCGAGCTGTTTTGTTGTATCAAACAGCTGATCAAAATCCTTGGCTTCGAATCGTTTGACCAAAATCGAGATGCGATCCGCCGTTCGCAGCCACAAATTGGCTCGGCAAATCGCCAATTCACCTGCGGTAAACTCAAGTTTGCCCGGCTGGACAATTTTCGCATCATAGCCCAATTGATGAAGCTCGCGTTTGACAATCGCTTCAAGGCCGAACGCGCAAGCCACTTGCAGGTCAAAATCCAACGGTCACTTTCAAAAAAATTTAAACTCGGTACCGACAGCCAAACGTTGACAGACCCCGTAGAATCTAACATTCTTTGACCGGTATAACATCACGCATTTGTAGGCCGGTAACAAGCGAAGCGCAGTTCCGGCAAGAATCCATCGGTGCCGGAACATCGTCGCTTTCGGTCCTCGTGTCCGGCCTACTTTGTTCCAGCCTAATTTACTCAAGCCAATGAATGACGAAACATCTTACGAGTGCGATGGCTGTGGAGAGGAGATTGTGATTCCTGTCGACGTCTCGTCGGGCGCGGAACAGCTTTATACCGAGGATTGCCCCGTTTGTTGTCGGCCCAATCTAATACGGATCGTCGTCATGGAGGATGGCGATATCCATGCGTCGGCCGAACTCGAATATTAAGCGGCTTTTCTGGCTCTCCCGAGATCCGGAGAGACAAACCTAATACAGCGTTCGAAAACGGATCCCAAAAACTGACACGGCATCGACATTCGGTGCGTTCGATGGATCAAAAATCACCTGCAGGTCCGGCGTGACGTGGCTGTGGGGTGTAACGACGATTCGATAAAACGTTTCGAATACGGTCTGATCTCTCAAGTTTCTATCGGTTGGACTGCCCCAGGAAAACGCCAACCCAATTATGTCCTCGTTTTGCCCAAACACATCATAGAATCCCATGCCCAATGCAAGGTTCTGGCGTACTCCGTTGCCAACACCTTTGTCGGAGACCGCATATCTAAGGAACGGAACGTACTGACCGTCGTCACCGAACTGTGGTTCGAGCGTCAGCGCGATGCCTTTATCGTGCGGTTGATTTTGTGCGGCGCGAGCATCGGTGTACCAGAAAGTAATGTGGTAGGACCCCGCGTTGGGCTCATCAAAATTCGGTGTATATCCTAATTCAAGGGCACTGAAGTATTCGCCGTCTCCAAAGAAGGTATTCCAGCCCGCTTGCGTCGCGCTGCCGTTGGCATCGTGGAACCCTGCGTAGACGTATATGTCGTCGCGCGGAAAAAAACCGGCGGCTATGGCGAAACCCGGACCTGGATACGTAGCGGGCAGCGTGTCTGAAAACGCGGGGCTAAGAAACGCATAGTTGTCGCTGACAAATTGCCCGCCATCATAAATCAGCGTGGGGTCATCCGCCCGGCGCGAACGATCAGGCCATCTTCGAATGCACCTTGTTCCCAATACAGTTGCGTAACAGAAAAATCGTGTGTGTCGAACGTTGTGGTTGTTCCCCACAGGGATCCAATTTCACCGCCGAGCTGAAACGGTGAAATTGGCGTATTGGCATGTCGGCCTTCGGTATCAAACACCAACTTGCCGGGACAACATTTCTCGTAGCCCGTTAGGTGCCACGTGCCGAAAAAATCGAGGTCCCCGCCCATCGCGTCGCGCCGGCGACCGGGCAATGCCTCAGCAGCGTGCTGGTACACGGTCGTGTAATTCATGCCGACGTTCAGATTCAGTTTCTTGTTCAGCCGCTGTGAACCTCGTTTCCACAATCGATTGAGCGGCGTAAGCGGTCCGGCGCGAAGAAGTGAATCGATCCGCTCGTTGTCGCCCTCGCTCAACTGCCTTGACACGTCATCCGGAGAATTACCAAGTGCACGGCCCTGAGGCATTCGGCCACCTTCGTCAACCGTTGCTTCTGCGGCTCGTTAGCGGAGGCGCACGAATCGGGACTCGTGCATCGTGATATCAAACCAGCCAATATCATGGTTAGTTATCGGGGAGGATTAGGAGATTTTGTCAAGGTCCTCGATTTCGGTTTGGTCAAATCGATTCAGCAAAAAGACGGCGCGCAAGTGACCAAAGCTGGTGAGTTCTTCGGTACTCCGGGATTCGTCGCGCCCGAAACCGTGAGCGGCAAGTACAAGATTGATGCCCGCAGCGATTTGTATTCGTTGGGGGCGACAGCGTATTTTCTGCTAACAGGTGCTCCGGTGTTTGACGGCAGTAACTCGCTTGATATTTTCCAAAAGCACGCAAAAGAAACTCCAGTTCGGCCAAGCGAAAAAGCTGGAAGACCGATCGATGCCGACCTGGAACAATTGGTGATGAAGTGCCTTGAAAACATCCCTGCCAAACGGCCTGCGACCGCTCGCGACTTACTCGCGTCATTATCGGCGTGCCAGGCTGCCTCCGCGTGGTCACAGGAGATGGCAGCCAAATGGTGGAACGATATGAAACCAGGACAAACGGAAGTCGTTTCAGACGGAGATGAAAGCTCCGGCATGACGTTCAGTTTGACCACCGAATAGGTTGTCCTCAAACTCTGTTGATAAGATCGGAGATCAATGCTGCGGCTTTATCGATGCCTTCGCGTGGAATCGTGTGTTGACCCATGAATGGAATAAACTCTGCGTCAAATTTGTTTTCCGAAAACATCTGATGCAACAATTGACCGCCGGAATAGGGCAGGATTGGGTCAATTTGTCCATGGGTTTGCAACACGCTTAGTTTTCCTCGATGAGATGCATGTTCTCGCCAGGTCTTTTCACTGAGTAATGTCCCAGACCAAACGATCAAGCCAGCGGGAGCGTCGCTGCTGCGCAAAGCAAACTCGGTCATTAACATCGATCCCTGTGAAAATCCTCCAACAACCAGCCGATGATGCTGCAAATCCACGTCTCGCAAGGCCAACGCAATTAACTCAGAAATCTGTTGGTAACGTGTTTCGAGTAATTCCGGCCGATCGTTGCGGAGATCGCGAAGTTCGCCGCAGGCTATCATCTCCTGAAGTTTAATCATATCGATCGGCCACCACGCGCGCGAGTCAAAAAAACCGCCAAGCTCAAGTTCGATCGGCGCCGCCGGAAAGATAAAACGCACGCCCTCAAGCTTCTCCGGTAACGTAGCAAAAATTTCCGTCGCACATGGCACCAGATCATCTCCGGGTGCTCCAAATCCATGGCACAATACCACGAGCGCGCGAATCTCTCCGGGCGCATCGGTGCCCGGAGTATCCACGCCCGGAGTATCAACAACCGCGCACTGCAGCTCGCCAAATTGCCGCGTGCTTCGAGTACAAGAAGATATATTCAGTTTTTCATCCCTGGTTTAATCTGCCGTAACGGAAGCCACCGTTTACTGGAATAATCTGACCATTAATAAACTCGGATTTGTCACTTGCCAAGAAGCTAACGACGGCAGCGACGTCCTCGGGTGTTCCCCAACGGGATAATAGTGAATCCTGTTTTGCGATTGCGTGCCAATTTTCCGATGCCTGGTCTGCCCAAGCGGTCCGTATCCATCCCGGCGCGACACAATTGACTCGAACAGCTGGTGCGAACGATTGCGCCAAGCTTTTCGTCGCGGCCATGATGGCGCCTTTCGACGCTGAAAATATTTCGCCGCTATCGCCAGGCATTCCGTGCAGCGCCTGATCCCAACCCATATTGATTATGCAACCTCGGCAACGTTGATCGGACGAGTCAAAACGTTTTGACATTCGCCGTCCGACGGACCGCGAGAGAATCAGCGTGGCGACCACATCGACTTGCAAGACAAGTCCAAGCTTCTGTTCAAAACTCTGATCGGAAACGTCGCCCGTCAACACGTCCGCGCCAGCATTGTTAATCCAAACGTCAACCCGATCCCTCCATGCAAAACATTCTTTGACGAAATCCTCTAGTGCATCGGTTCGCGCAAAATCACACATCACCAAACGAGCATTCTGGTCAGCTCTTGCATTATTTTGTCGAATTTGAGTGACAACATCGTTGCCGCCAGATTCATTTGTTGCCGAGTGAACGATTGCGTCAAAGCCGTCCGCTGCCAACTGCAAGGCAATCGATCTGCCGATACCCGACGATGAACCGGTGACGACGGCAACGCGATTGGTTTGTTCGGTTGGGTACATGGATTTGGCCAGATGGCGTTGTCTGGCATCCCTCCAGGATGCATTGGTATTGGTGTTCTCGTTTTCCGGTGGTGTCGCTTCACTCAACCACCGGCTAATAGCTGACAAGCCTCCGGCTTGACAAGGTACTCGCCTTTTTTGACCGAACAAAAAAACTGGATCAAGGATCGGAAACCAAAATGCAAGCAGCCTCCAGTTCACTGCGGACCAGCACGTACTGGTTGTAAACACAAATCGTATTCCAGCAGATGCCGTCGATCGTGTCGAAACGGCCATGTTCCTTAAATCCATCGGGCGTTGCGTCGACGAGTGCCAAAAAACCGCGTTCGGCATGCACCAGCAATTTATCGCCAATTAACAACACTTGGCCGTGTCCGTAGCGACCGCGTTTCCAAACCCGTTTTCCTGTTTCCAATTCGACACATTCAAGAATACCGTCATTCAAAGCATAAGCGTATTTATCTTTGACCAGGGCACTGGTTAACTTCGTCTTGAGGACACGTTGATTTTTCCAGAGTGACACGACGGTGAATTCGCCACTTGAATCTCTCTTGACCTGAAGCAACTCGCCACCCACGCCATATCCTTTGCTGACGAGCACACGATCATTGCCGATATCGTTGGCCTGTGATGTGTTGGCATCTTGATTGCTGTGGCCCGGCCACGGGTGAGTCCAGAGCGTCTGACCCGTCTCTGGATCGTGTCCCGAAACAGTGGCCTCATTGACAATCAAAATTTGTTCTTTGCCCGCGAGTGTAGCGATGGTGGGTGAACTGTAACCGATATCATCCTCACCACCTCGCCATTTCTCTTGGCCCGTTTTTGCGTCGAACGCAATCAATGACGCCGGATCCTGGCCTTGTCCTCCACCGGCGGGGACAATGACAAGGTCCTTGTAGACCAGCGGTGAACCGGCTCGACCCCAGGTGACGTTGGTGTTCTCCGTTTGCATGGAGATTCCGGCACCGTTTGTTGAGGCGATCAACGAGATATTCAGCAGCTCAGTCAAATCCTGTTTCCAAATCAACTCGCCGGTGTCGGCATTCAAGCAAACCAGCAAACCATTGGCCCCGTTGAAGTACACCTTGCCGTCCGAAATCGTTGGAGTGGATCGCGGTCCAACCCCGCCCAGAAAATCTTCATGTCGTCGCTTGTGCCGATAAGTCCAATGCGGCAAGCCTGTCTGAATGTCGATACACGAAACGACTTCGTCAGCGCCGACTTGTTGGCTGGTCACTGCAAACCCATTTGAACACGCGAATCCCGACCAACCTTGGCCGATGGGTTTTTTCCAAACAACGGAGCATTGCTCTTCAAGGTCCACCAAAGTTGCACCGAATGTGTCAACCACCCCATTGCGATGACGACCAAAAAATTGCGGAAAATCGTATTCGGTTTGTGAGGCGAAATCGGCACGCTTATTATCCGTCGTCAACTCGATAGTTCTGGATACCCAGAATCTCGGCTCCCAGCGATCAATCCCCATTCCCCCAGTTATGATTGGCTTATAGCACACCAGAAACCCGACGCCAAAGACCACGGCCAGTGTAGGCAAAATCCGAGACCAGATTGCCGACCACCCGCTGCGAAACCACAGCCAACCCAGCCACAAAACACTAAACAGCGCCGCTACGCCACCCTTGATGATGTTCAAAATGGCAAAGTCAAACGCAAACAACGTATCAGAGAGTTCGTCTTGATAACGATGCGCCGCATAGATCAATGCACAAACAATCAGCGTCGCTAACAACAAGACAATTGGAATTCGTTTTCGTCGAGGAGAATTTACTTTCATGTCAGTTATCGACTTCTAGATAAGGACAGCACGGTCATTGACGTTGATCATCGTACTCATAGGATATTCACTTGCCAGAAAAACTTCTACGTCAGGATGTCACAATCCCCGGTTACAAAACTACTTGTCATGTCACACCCTCATTTTGCGGACCGATTGATCAAAGCCATTCGTGCAAAAAACACGGCGCTGATGGTTGGTATCGATCCGCGCTGGGACCAGTTGCCCGAATCGCTAAGGGAAAATATTGATGAAAAGGACCGCACGGCGGTTGCGAATGGTTTTGAGCGGTTTAGTTGTGAAATCATCGACGTCGTAGCGGGGCTGGTACCCGCGATCAAGCCGCAGGCTGCATTTTTTGAAATGTGTGGTCCCGCCGGAATGGTGGCTTTGGCAAATGTGATCGACCACGCGCGATTGCGAGAATTGTTGGTGATTCTCGACGGTAAGCGGAATGATATCGGATCGACGGCCGAAGCCTATGCTCGATCATACTTGGGTGCCAAGCCGGACAGTGCATGGGGCTGTGATGCATTAACAGTAAATCCGTACTTGGGAGTCGATAGCCTGCAACCATTTATCGCGCGGGCACAACAGACAGGCAGCGGCGTTTTCGCGCTGGTCAAAACGTCGAATCCGGAAAGCAAAACTTTTCAAGAACTTGAGCTCGCCGGCGATGGGCGAGTTTATCAATCGGTCGGTCGTTGGATCCAGCATGCGGCAAGCCAAACGACAGGTGAGTTTGGTTACGGAATAATCGGAGCGGTCGTGGGCGCAACGTATCCTGATCAACTGGCGCAACTTCGCAGCGAATTGCCCAATGTGTTTTTCCTGGTTCCCGGTTTCGGCGCGCAAGGCGGAACAGCAGCAGACATCGCTGGGGCGTTTGACAGCCATGGATTGGGTGCAATCATCAACAGCTCACGCCAGATTATTTTTGCCTTCAACGAACCTCGATTCGCTCAGAAAAATTGGCACGATTCCATTGAGAAAGCGACGCTTGAATCGATTCAACAACTGGCCGATCTAAATGTGTAGCCAGATTTCTTTTTTGGTTGTTTTTTGTTTGACCTCACCGAAATCGTGACCTACGTTTTGTTGGTGGGAAAAACCCACCAGTCAACAACTCTGATAGAACTCGCTCGATATTGGCAAACCGGTCGTAAGGCCGGGACGCAAAACCATGGGTCCGATTGATTCGGATCGCCAGGTTACCGAAGGCGAACTCGGTTAATCATTCGGCAGAATCATGGTAGACGTACACTCGAGCACGATCAATCTTTGCGATTTGTATCGCAGATTCCCCGCTCGAACATCGGGCGCTCTGCTTCACATTCTGGAAGCGAATTTGGCTGAGACAACCAGGTTTGAATGTTGGCCGTTTGCGCCTTTTCTCAAACCCTTTGATGGTGTCAACCATACGTATCTCGAATGCGAACGACGCGGCGAACGTTTTTCACTTCGATTGTTTTTTGGTGGCACGGACAATCCAGTTGCTTGGAACCAAGAGAAACAGGAGGAGTCATATATAGCGAATCACAAACATCTCACGAACTAGGTTAGCGGTTAGAGAGGTCGTTGATCCGTTTCAAGCAGGGCAGAGGCATTCACCTCGAATGCTTGCCAACGGTATCATCGATCTCTCTTTCTTTTTAAATGATTCGAGCAAGAAGCCCGGCATTTTTTTCTTATCCATACCGCAACGGCGACGAATTCCAATTGATTTTGACTCGAGCGTATTTCAAAACCCCAATCTGGTGATTGGTAGTGGACGAGGTCACAAGTCCTTCCTCGATTTACGTGCAAAATGGACTCGTAGCCTCGTCCACTACACTGGAAATCAGTTTTGAAAGGCCCTCTCGTCAAATGCCGGGCATCTGCAAACGCAGCTTCAATCTTGCCTTGCGATAATTCGCTGGGCGACAGATGATGCGCAGAAATACTACGCCTGCGAGATCGGCAGGAAACGATAGGGAGAGGTTAACACAAGGACGGCGGCAGCCGTACAAAATGTTCGGCTGGTAATACAGTGATGGCCGGTCCAACTGCCGTCGCTGTTCTGCACATTAATCAATTTATCCCGTACCACCGGGAACCACGTGTTCCAATCGCCGCCACCTTTTTTGAGCATGGTTTCGGTAATTAGATGAAAAGCCAGAAACTCTTCTCCACCTGCCTGAGTGAAAGGTGTGTTGTCTCGAGTCACCAGACCTAATACATCCTTGAACGCTTTTTGCGAAACAGATTCGTTTTCACGTTCCATCTCGTACAGCACCCGAATTCCCGAGGCGTTTTTGTATAAGTTGTGCATCCAACCTCGGTTGCTGTTCAGGTTTTGTTTCATCGAGCGGACGAGATGATCGGCCGTTTTCTTGGGTGCAGCACCTACCGAAAGACCGACAAAATCGGCGGCCCTCAAGCTGACCCATCCCATGACGGTTCCCAAAATCGGCGCCCAACTTTGACCGCCCCAATCTCCATTGCGACCTTGGGCTCGAACAATCGCTGCGATGACACGTTTCAAGGACGATTTGACCAAATTGGGATTAGTCCCTTGACCCATAATCTGGCTAAGGAACAAAGCGGCGAAAAAGCTGTGCGCGTGTCGACCGATCTTGTTCTGTAGTTGCGTACCGGTCCTTGAAGTAATGTCGTTTGCGGGCATATTGTCTGTCTGCCGCAAGATGTATTTTCGAATTTGCTTAAGAGAAGTGCGACCTTTGCCCTCAATCGGTGTCGTGCCGGACGACATTAACGCGATACCTACCATCGAACTGACGCCGATATCCGAACCCTGTCCAATGTCGACGCCGCAACCTCCATCCGCATTTTGCGTTTTCTTCAGCCATTGCAATGCGCGCTTTACCGACTTCTCCGAATTCGCGGTATAAGATGCCTCGGTTAAGTTTTCAGAATTATTATTCGGTGTTTCATTTGGGGATTTGTTACCGGGAGATTCGATGAATATGCTTGCACCGCTGAGTGAACGAGTCGCGCATGTCAAGCCAAGTGCAAGCGGCAGCGAAGACACCATGACTTCGCGACGACTCCAAGGGCGTCTCGACTGATTCCCGGTTCGGCGGATGGCCACAATGACACCTCCAAAATCGCTATCAATTCTTGAACAACAGCAGGCGGCGAAACCGGAGTTGCGTAATTGCAGGCAATTCAGTAATTACGCAAACTCGCGAAATAGTATCACAGCGAATTATACCAAAAAAATCAAATTGCCAAACGAACTGCGAATCGCTCAACAATAAAACCCCACAAAAACCGTTGAGTTTCGATGAGAACTGACCCAGCCAGTTTTTATTGGCCTCATGGAATTTCCCCGGATTAACCGATGGAATCAAGGAGGATTCAAATGGTAATCCCAACATTTGCCGTTCTATTTAGTGTAATTGTCGCTACCGACCCGCCCGTGCATGCCGTGTCGGAACATGTCGATTTAATCGAGATCAATCACTACTTCGACGATTCGGGCAAGTCGATTTTTGACCAACTGATTTACTATAACTGGGACGACAAAGCGAAGCGTTTTAACGTATGTGCCTGGCGATTGGTCAAGAACAAGAACCAGTTGCCGGTGCGGCAAGCCGGCAGCGACAAGTATTATACGGCATGGTACGACGGCAAAATCTTGCGAGTGGTTTATGCCGATCGCACATACGAAAGCTGGACACAACACGATCCAGAGACGTTGGAGCGACTGTTCTTCCCGAAAGAGCTGCGACCGGATCTCTACCGCTTGCGCGAACCTAAAAAATAATTGCTGCTAACGAGTATATTGTGGAACAATTGCCTCATCCGTTTTTTATACGATTGGGGCAATCGTGCCACATTTGAATCCGCCAACCTCGGCTATTTCGCAAACATATCAAACTGCCGGTTGATCTGTTCAGCCGTTAGCTCGCCGCGAGTGATCAGAATTCGGTAACGAAAATCGAGTTGTTTGCCTGACTGGATCACATAGCTGCCAGCCCCTTTCGTCGCCTTCTGAAAGTGATGCAGACCAAATGGATTGGCCGCAACTAGTCCATAATCTCTGGCGTGCCATGTCGTCGGATGCCGCAAATTTGTCGGATGATCCATAACGGTGATACCATATATTGATCCGTCTATCTTTCCTTGATAATTCATCCAAGCGGCCTTCTTTCCCCAGACAGCTTTGCCGGTGACGCCCTCGCTGTTTCGCGCGAGCGCTTGTTTCGTCCCATCGCGAGTGATTGATCTCAGTTTTGGATGCGTGCGAACGGCAAACGTGCCTTCCTTGGTATCACCGAGTTTAACCCTACCCGCGCTTGCCTCTATCGATATGTGATAATTAACGGATCGCCAGTTCTCGCCGCCATCAAAGGAAATCTTTGTTCGGTCGCGACAGACTGTTTCGCCAGAAGGAGACAACCACTGGTGAACGGCGGTGAATCCTCGGCCGGTTATCGAGTCGATCCCTTCGCAGCGAATGCGTCCTTTTTCAGACCAAAAATCCACGCCGTTTACATCACCGTGTGCGAACCACACGGATTTGTGGTGAGGATGATCTTTGGCTTCGCCGTGGACGTTTTGCTGCATCGGGTAATGCCTTGTTATCGAGATGTTACCGGGCGCCATCAGCGGGTAAAGCACGGGTTTTTGGTAGCTGGTGAAATCATAAACTGCAAATTCTTCATCACCGATTTTTATTTGGACATTCTTGTCCGTCGTGTTGATAGAGATACCCGTTTGCCCGTTGGCCGTCGACAAACTCCAATACAGCAGGGTCATCAATACGAATCCAGTGCGCCCAATTTTCATTACATGACTCAATGGTGAGAGATTTTGCGAAAGTGTCATATCAGCAACAGTGGGGTTTTGCGAATCTCGACCGACAAGGGATAGGCCAAACCGTGCATCGCCAATTGATCTTCATCTTTTGTATTCATGACCAACAGGTCGACCGGTCGCTGAAGAAGAAGCTCGCGATAATCCGAAAGGTGATGCCCGACCGTAACGACCGATTCGACGGAAATCGGCAATCCCGCTTCGGCCAAGCCAACTTTGCAAGACTCGATGTAGTCGGTCGGTTCCTTCAGCAGTTGATGGAGTATTTTTTCACGCGCCAGGTCGGTGTCTATATCGGGAATCTTACCGATCGTCGCAATATAACGGTCAAATGTTTGTTGATCCTCAACGTGAACCAATGTCAATTCGCCGTTGTGTTTCGTGAAGCGTGCCGCATAACTGACTAATATGGAATCACCTGCGAGATGATCGGTAACCGCAAGGACATTGACCGGCTCTGAGGGAAATTCGCTGCTCTCGTCCATCAATTCAGGGCGTGGAAACAACATAACAGGTGTCGCAGTTGCTTGTGTCATCACGTCAATGTATACGCCAAGGCTGTACGGATACTCGGTTGCTGGAATTTGCAGGTTGCGGTAGGTGCAAATTAGGTCTGGTTCGTGGGATTTGACAAGCGCAAGGAATTTCTCAACGCTATCATATTGGTCGCCGTCAACAACCGTGATTTTGAATTCGGACTCGGTCGTTTCGATGTCAGAAAGATAGGAACGAACTCGGTCAAGAAAATCCTCTGCATGCCGTTCGCCGACATCTAGCACAACTAACGCATGGTGGAGCGAAATCGGTTCAAGATGAAACACCGGCTTATCAGCAGACTTGAAGGCACTTTCGTACTCGTCAATCTGTGACATGCCGAGGTTTCCAACAAATGCGAGCGAGTAAGGGCTTTGACCAACAACTACGAGAAAGACCATTCAATGCGGGCGAGAGGATTCGAACCTCCACTCCTTTACAGGAACATGGCCCTCAACCATGCGCGTCTGCCAATTCCGCCACGCCCGCGCCAAAATCAGAAGCAGTCAAGTTTAGGCAATGCGGTATCCATCATCAAGTCAACGCGTACCCACAACTGTATTAACAAGGGGTACGTAAATGCCGCCATTTCGCGGTTCAAAGTAATGATTTAGAAAACGCGTTCAGGTTCGCGATATCAACACCATGGATGATGGTAGGTTTGTCACACGCGGAATTCGATTTGTAATTTTTTTGGCGAACAAGGTTCGGCATTCTGCAGGTGTTTTGCCTGTAAGTTGACCAGCAAATGATTCGATTAACTCGCTCGTTTCGTACGGAATCGATGTGGAATCGATGATCAGCAAATGCTCCTTATTTCCCAGATGATCATCAACGGCGGCATCCTGGCAATTGGTCTCGCCGCCCAGCAGAGCACTTTCCAGTTGCATCGGCAGAACGCCACTAGCGCTCGTACGGAAGCATTGCCATCGTCCGCGGTACGATATCTCAAACGCGCCGCTAAGCGGATTCGTTTGAAATACAATTCCCTTCGCCAAAACATCGCCAAGAAACGATTGATAAACAATCCGATTAATGTTGGACAGGATATCAGTTGGCGGCATTTGTTGATCGGCGTAACAATGAAAGGCTGTTTTTACAACTGGTAATGCGTCGAGAAATCGCGATTGGGGATCCACATCCGCCTGGCAGCGATTGTCGATACCGAAAAGGCCGAAGTTGATTTTTTGATCTTGGGCGACCTGCCAGCCACAGCATTCATTGCCGGTTCCGACTGACAATAGCGGCGTTATCGCAATATTGCTCAGAAAAAATGTCGGGCAGTTCGATGAACCTGACGATTTTGCATCGTCTGTATCATCATGCGCAAAAGCCCTGAAATTTATGGCTGCCCCGACCCATGCGAGTTTTCGCTCCAGTTGATATTTTTCCTGGCGAGCGTTGTCCAGCTCATTCAAAATGTCGTTGATGGATTCAGTCAACGATTCACATCGCCGTCGACTGGTGGCAGGAATACCAGCAGGCCAAAGATTTGACATGTCGTCGATCGTTAGTTGGCCGCAAATAGGTATATCGATTGACCCAGCTGCAATGCGTTGTTGACGGCTGGCGGGAGTTTCGTGATATCCTAACGTCCAACCCGTAGTCAATTGAAAGGCTTGGTTTAGTGCTTCAAACCCCGGTAGGTTTTTGGCCGCCGATTTTTGGTACGGGCAAATGGGTTCCGGGGAAATGACTTTAAAAGGGTAAGCGCAGGGCGCAACCGGGGGACAGGTTGTATCCATGCAAAGATTCCAGTTGTTTCGCGAGGTATTCGTTCAGTTTGACCTTCGTGGTGTACAACGCGTATCCTCCGTTGATCGTCAAACTCAGTATCGACCGGGAAATCTGATCCAATTAGCGAGCATTGCCCAAAACGCAACGCTTTTCAATCTGAATGTCCGATTGATCGGGGCATAGGCATTTTAATGAAGGTGTGACCTGAATTACTCCTCTCCGCTGGATTTCGATAGTCCTTTAAAGGCAGACAGCCCATCCCCAAACCCAGCTGTCTGTCCCTTGTGGGAAATCCGCAAAATCGATAGATTACTAAGCTTGACCAATTGGATTTCGAAGGCGAGAGATCCAAATAAATCACGAATGGAGAATGAGCATTCCGGAGAGAAAAACTTGGCTGGAACAAAAACATACATAGCAAAACCGGGGGAAATCAAAAAACACTGGTGGCTGATTGACGGAAACGAGCAGATTGTCGGGCGACTGGCAAGCGAAATCGCTACGATTTTGATGGGTAAACATCGGCCCACTTATACCCCGCATGTCGACACCGGCGATTTTGTAATCGTGATAAACGCCGCAAACGTCGTGCTCTCTGGCCGCAAATGGGAACAGAAGGAGTACACGTGGTATACGGGCTATCCCGGGTTACGCAGTGAAATTGCAAGTACGAGGTTGAAACGACGTCCTGAACAGATTCTCCGCGAGGCTGTCAGGCGAATGTTGCCCAAGAACAAGCTGGGGCGAGCGATGCTTGGCAAACTGAAGATATATGCCGGCCCCGATCACCCGCACCAGGCGCAGAATCCTGAAAAGTATGAGATTGCCACAAAAAACTAGCGTTGAATTATTTGGAATAACATAGAAAACTATGGTCGCAGTTAGAAAAGACAAAGCAACCGGCGATGCCATCGGAACCGGCCGCCGAAAATCTTCAGTTGCCCGAGTTCGGGTCCGTCAAGGTTCCGGAAAAATCTCCGTCAACAATCGTCCTATTGAAGAGTTCTTTAAGAACGAACATGATCGTCGCGCATTGGTCGATACGTTAAAGGCCGTCGAGAATTCCGAAAACCTGGATTTAATCATTACGGTTAGCGGCGGTGGGACAACGGGACAAGCCGGCGCGTGTCGCATGGGTATTGCGCGTGCCTTGGTCAGCTATGACAGTGAGATGTTTCAACCGCTTCGCGACGGCGGATTTCTCACCCGCGATTCGCGAATGAAAGAGCGCAAGAAATGCGGTCTCCACGGCGCACGCCGCGGAACCCAATTCTCCAAACGGTAGACCTGACGGTTTCTGTATTGGCCAAGCCAAAATCATTCGATGCCTTTAACAAATAATCAGTCGCTCTTTGTTTGACTCCGATTTTGAAACCACTTCGCCGATGTCGGATGCTTGTGCAAATCCGTGTTCGTTGAGCACTTCCAGCGCTGTACCAGCATCCGCTTCATTCACGGCAAGCAGCAATCCACCAGCGGTTTGCGGATCAAATAGGGTTTTTGACTTAACCGCATTTTCATCATCTGTTCTTTCGAATTCGACCGAATCAAAGGCTGAACGATTTGGTTGTGCAAGACTACTCTCGATACCCCGTCGGATCAGTTCATTAACGCCGTCCAGGACCGGAACGCTTTTTAGTGAAATTGCAGCGGCCAAATTGCTTGCGTCCAGCATTTCGATCAAATGTCCGGCAAGCCCAAATCCGGTGATGTCCGTCATCGCTCGAATTCGGAATTGATCCGCCAAACCTAGCGCGACTTGATTGCTCAGCAGCATTGTTTGTACTAATTTTGAAAACCATTCTGCACGGCATAGGCCTCGCATGTGTGCGGCGAGCAGGACTCCAGTGCCCAGCGGCTTGGTTAGGATCAGCCGATCACCAATCGCAAGATTGCCTTTTTGCGTCGGCGGACCGATCTGGTCGGCAAGCACCGTAAATCCGATCGTTAACCGTGGCCCTTCGATCGAATGCCCTCCGACGATGGTCGCGTCCATCTTGGAAAACTCTTGTTGCGCGCCGAATAACAATTCAAACAGCACGTCGCTTTGGGCACGGGCGTGCCCAAATGGAACCTGAGCCATCGTGAGCGCCGCCGTCGGTCGAGCGTTCATTGCAAAGCAATCACTTGCCGAGTTCAACGCGGCGATACGTCCAATCAGATACGGGTCGTCGAACGGCGCAGCAAAGAAATCGGCTGTGACTGTAACCTGATTTTCGTTAGTACGAACGATTGCCGCGTCGTCACTATTCTCCAATCCGACAATGACGTTTTCATTCGGCGGCAAATTCATTCGATCGATTGCCGAACTGAGCGACGCTCCACCAAGTTTGCCCCCGCATCCGAGACAGCGCATGGTCGCTTCCGTGGTCTCATCAACTTTGACATCCATTGCCTTCGGTTCGTAGTCCTGATACTTCCGAATGAACTTGCGATCGATGTAGTCTTTGAGTGACCAGCACCATCGCCCTACCATGCTGCGGCCTTTGTATTCGGCTATTGCCCGACCATCACTCAGATTTAGCAATTTGAGGAATCCACTTTGCGGCTCAAACACGACAAGTGGCTCGTTATGCACTGCACGATTCAAATTTTTCCACAGCACGGGACCCTGGCGCACTGCGAAAACTCCGGCTTTTGCCGATGTGTCGACACGTAAAGTCCCACTGTCACCGACCGCAAACACGCGTTTATCACCAATCGACTGCAAGGTCGGCCCTGTCAACAAGAACCCTTTCGAGTCACTTGGCAACTGAATATTTCGTAAGAATTTAGATGCGACCGCCCCTGTTGCCCAGATTGCCAAGTCTGCCGGAACTTCCTGGCCATTTGCCAGAAACATGCCTGTCCTTTTGATTGACACTACTTTTGAGTTTTCAGAATATTCGATTCCCAACTCGTCGAAATTTGATTTGATCAAAGCGCGTGTCTTCGGCAGCAGGTCCTGGCCGATCTCGCCGCCAGTTACAACACGCAGTTGAAAAGCACCTTTACCCAACTCGTTATCGATGCGGTGTTTCAGTGCAAAGGCGACTTCAACACCACCCGCTCCCGCACCGACAACGCAAACCTTGATTGGCCGGGCTCCCGTCTGCTGTAAGCTTTCAATCGACTTGCGAAGGCGAGCAACAAAAGTTTGCATCGGCTTGATGGCAATGACGTTGGCATCGTCAGCAATCTCAACGCCCGATACGTCTGGTCGCGATCCAATTCCAATCGATAACCAGTCAAACCGCAGAGGCGGTCGCTCGCGAAATTCCAGATTGCGATTTTCCACATCAACTCGGATCACTCGATCGACGACCAGGCGGATTCGGGAAACCTCGCACAACCTGACGAGGTCAATTTCCATCTCTTGCGTTGCATATTGCCCACTTAACACGCCTGGCAACATTCCCGAGTATGTAGCGATCGGGAAGTCAGACACGCAAATTAGGTTGGCATTTGCGATCGGCGACATACGCCACATTTGTACAATGTGCGCATTGGTATGACCGATACCCAAAAGTACAATATTGTGGCGGTGTAAGAATCGGTTCATGAACGAGCAATCAGCTAAGCATCAACGGGAATCGCCGGAACTTCGGTCGAAATCAGTCATTCGTATTTGACGACGGGTCCCGCGCGTATTATCGACCTTGTTCCGGGCTACCAAGAAATTCCAGACTAACACCAAAAACTGAGGCAAGTAAGTTGGTTGAGCGGTTCATAGTTCCAGCAGGCTTTCAACGAACCAACTTTCTGGTCAAGTAGCATCTGTGAACTCGTCAACGAAACACACCGCATCCAAACAATTCATCCTGGAAGTTTTTGGATCAACGATATTGATTGCGGGCCTATGTTGGTCATTGCCGCCTGATGTCAATGAAACCTACTACCTGACGAAAGCTAAATACTTCTGGAACCCCGATTGGTGTGCTGAAGATCTGTTCCTCCAGTCGGCTAATGCTCACTGGTTATTCTATTGCTTGTTCGGTTGGCTGCCGAATGCCGTTTCGCTCGCCACCAGTGCCTGGATCGGGAGGATTGCGAGTTGGCTGTTTGTAGGAATTGCATTAACGGTTCTCACTAGGACATTTATTCAACGAAACTGGGTAGCATTGCTGACGGCACCCTTGGTCGTTTTACTCAATCGGTACGGTCATCTTTCCGGTGAATGGTTCGTCGGCGGTGTCGAGTCAAAATGCTTCGCCTACGGGTTCGTATTTTTAGGAATTGCCGCGTATCAAGCGCGACGACGACATCTGACTTGGGTGTGTCTAGGAATGGCGTCTTCGCTGCATGTGCTGATCGGCGGTTGGACGACACTTGTGGTTCTTTGCATCGCGATCTGGGAGCATTTTTTTGACCGCGATACTGCAACTTCGTTTAGTCGTCGCGAAATTGCCTGGCTGGTGGCTGGTGGCAGCATCGCACTATTGGGAATCGTTCCCGCAATATTGCAGAATTGGAATGCAACAGCTGACGAATACAAAATCGCGGATCAAATTCAAGTCTACCAGAGGCTGGCACATCACCTGTACGCCAGAGAGTTCGCGCCAGCTAGGTATCTCGCATTCGGATTGCTTCTGGCGTTTTGGTGTTGGCAAAAGTGGTCTAACGATCCGGCGCAGATACGATTACTTAATCGAATTGTGGTTGGCGCGCTACTTCTTGTCGGCATCGGACTTCTGCTCGCGACCGTTCCCCAGTCCTCGACTTGGGCCAGCCGGCTGCTGACGTTTTACTGGTTCCGTGTTGCGGATGTATTGGTTCCGTTGGCGACTAGCTTGGGGTTAGCCGTTTGGATATTCCATAAAACGCCAGTCAATGCAGTATGGTATCGTCGCGCGCTAACATTAAGTCTGTCTGGGTTTGTATCAATTGGCGTTTTTTTGCACGCTTACCAGTTTCGAATCGATCCACGGCCGCCTGCTGCCGGACAAGCGATGACCATGCAAATGCCAGATCGCAAACGGATACTTGAGACGCACAAAAATTGGAAACGCGTCTGCCGGTGGATCAGTGAAAACACGGCGGCGGACGCAGTATTCATGACACCTCGCGATCAGCAGACGTTTAAGTGGTATTCGGGACGTACCGAGGTCGCAAACTGGAAAGACATGCCGCAGGATGCCAGATCTGTTATCGTTTGGCGCCGCAGATTGGAGGCAATGTACACGGTACCTGGTCAGGCAGATTTTGGAGTTCTTGCACATTACAACGACGAGCTAATGGCACTTGCGCGACAATATCAAGCTAGTTACCTGCTTGTCGAACAACGATTCGCCGACCATCGGCGTTCTATCAACTACCCGGTTGGATTCGAGCAGGTTTATCCGCTGGATCCAACTGCCAAAACAACGTTTGTGGTGTATCGGATCCCGGACGAATGACGAATCAACTGCGCTTTAGACTATGAATGGGTTGTAGCCATCCCCGTTGATCAAGAGTTGCTGGCATCCCTTCCGGGATGCACGTTTTATGTTGTGGACTTGAATCCGGTGGTATCGCTGTACGCTCAACCATGGTTGAGCGCAGCGAAACCACCGGCTAATAGCTGTCAAGCCGTCGGCTTGAAAAAGATGTAGGCGCCAACGCCCCCTTGGCAGACGGAATTTGACCTACGGCTCGCGAATACTGGTGTCGAGGCTACGGAACAGCGGATAGATGAAATAATCGATGACGCGGCGTCGACCAATCTTTATCTCGGCAGTCGTCGCCATGCCCGGCATGAGTCGCGTGTTTTCCGGGACATTTCGCAATCCATCCATTGATAAAATCGTGACGCGAACTTTGTAGAACGCCTGGATCATCGGTGCCTGTCCTTCTTCGAATGCGTCTTCGCTAATCGTTCGGATTTCACCGTCCAGTGTTCCAAACTTCATGTAGGGAAACGCATTGAGCTTGATTCGCACTGGATCACCGGCGCGAATGCGGGCGACATCCTTGCCCTCAACTTTTACTTCGGCTTCGTAAGTAACATTATCAATTGGCACTAAGCGGACGATGGCATCACCAGGCTTCACAACGGACCCAACACTGCGTTCTGCAACCTCGACAACTTTAAACTCTTTGTGTTCCAGGTCGTCGGGAACGCTTAATACGACGTATTCATCGGCGCGACGTGCCTTGTTGAGTTCCTCGTTTATCACTGTGTATTGTTGCAGTGCATCGGCGAAATCAACATTGATTTTGGACCGTGTCGCTTCGACGAAAGACACCACCTCTTTATCGAGTGCTTCCAAGCTTGCTTCATTTTCGATCTCTTGGTTCTTTGCTTCATTAAGTTGTTGCGTAACGAATCCCAACTCGATTTCATTGGTCAAGAGCTCGGTTTCCGGGACCGCTTCCCCTCGACGCAACTTTTTTACGGTTTCGTACATCTTATTGCGGATTTCCAGGCGTTTTGTTAAGTCCGTAATCTTGCCTTTCGTGGTGTTCGTTTGCGCTTCAAGTTTTCGTTTGTCGGCAGCAAATTTTCGAATCTTTGCGTCATATTCGTTCCTGCGGCCCACGAAAACACGCTGTTCCGTCAACCAAACCGGATCTTGCTGGTGTCCGCTGATGTCAAAATCAGCGTTTGATTGCTCAGCTCTGAGCCTTCCGACCTTGGCCGCCAGCCCGTTTTCTTGCGCTTCGAGTTTGGAAACGTCGGCCTGCGACATCGTTGGGTCAAGCGTGACGAGCACATCGCCGGCGTGTACGACGTCACCGAATTTGACGTTCACTGAACGTATATGGAGTGGACTCACCGAAGCAGATTGCATAACAACCGGTGTTCCCGTCGTAATTAACTTCCCATTGGCGATGACCAGGCGATCGACCTTGGCCCAGGTCGCCCAAGCGATAGTTGACCCCAACAACAGAATCACAACGTACAAAGTCCAGCGTAGGCCACCGGCAACTTTTCGGTTTTCCATTTCAACCACATCCGGTTGAAACTCCATCACCAGCCGGTCGATGCGAGTTTGTTTGCGCGTTTTGTCTTGTTTTTTCTTGCGCTTACGCCGCGCCTTTCCGTTGGTTTCGGCCGGCGAAGATTCCTCGTCCGACTCTTCGGTTACGGTCGTCGTTTCGCTTTCCGATTCTGCTGCTACATCGTCGGCAGGCTCGGGAGGTTTCGCGCCGTTTTCTGAATTAGGATCGTCAGGCGTTATCTCTGACCCATCTGCTGATACCATAACTCTTGATATACCTTTGATTCTGTGAGTAAGTCACCGTGTCCGCCAACATTTTCGATTTGTGCGCGGTCGATTACAACAATCGCATCGCAGCCTGTCAGTGTGGACAACCGGTGTGACACGATTATTACCGTGCGACCTTTGGCGATCCGTCGCAGGTTGGCCTGGATAATCGCCTCGCTCTCGGGATCCAGTGAACTGGTGGCTTCGTCAAAAATTAAGATTTTCGGGTCGGTCAGCAACGCTCGGGCAATGGCGAGTCGTTGTTTTTGGCCGCCGGACAGGTTAGCACCATTTTCTTCCAGCATCGACTCGTACGATTGCGGCAATTTTTCAATGAATTCGTCTGCGCCAGCTAACTTGGCGGCGTAGACGATTTCTTGGAAGCTCGCATTACTTTTGGCCATGCCGATGTTATCGCGGACCGTCCCGCGGAATAAGAAGTTCTCTTGCAGAACCACACCAATATTCTGTCGCAAATGAGCGACGTCTAATTCGCGTAGATCCAACCCATCGATTCGAATCAGGCCAGATTGAATTGGGTACATACCCTGAATTAAACGGGTGATCGTTGTTTTTCCCGACCCACTGCGGCCGACAATTCCAAAGATCTTCCCGGCAGGAATGTTCAGGGTGACGCGATCCAACGCAGGCGGGTTGGTCGGCGAGTAATGAAAGGTGACGTCTTCGAATTCGATTTTGCCGTCAATCTCCGGCCGCAAACCGTGTCCGAGCCCTGCTTCGATGGGGCGATTCATGACTTCACCGAGCATCCGAACCGATAGGGCGGCCTCCTGATATGAGTGAATCAAAGAAACCAGCTGAACCAGGGGGCCTGACACGCGACCGGAGATCATGTTAAACGCAACCAGGCCTCCAACAGTCAGCTGATCCTGAAACACAAGACTGGCGCCAAAATAAACGATCGAAACGGTCATTAGTTTTTCGAGCAGCTTGGAAATCGTCGTCGCCGTTATCGATATTTTGCCAACGCGATAATGCATCGCGATTGACTGTGCAGATTTCTCGTCCCATTTCTTTCGTTGAGTCGGCTCCATACTCAACGCTTTAACCGTCTGAGACCCGTGGATGGTCTCGACAAGCATCGCCTGACGGTCACCCTCGGCGATGTAAAGTGCCTCGAGACGTCGACGGTATGGACCGAGTAGTATTCCGATCGTCGCGGCTAGCAAAGCCGAAAAGAGAAGGACGATCATGCACAAAGGCGGGCTGTAATACCAAAGGATGGGTATGAAAACGACCAGGGCGCAGGCGTCCAACATGGTCAAGAATAATTGGCCGGTCAAAAACTCCCTAATCTTCGACGACTGTTGCATGTGTTTGGTCAAAACACCAGCGGTAATTCGCTCAAAATATTGCATCGGTAGCGCAAGCATGTGGCCAAACGTGCGAGTGGCGACACGAACATCGATTTTGCTTGTCGCATGCAGCAATAAATAACTTCGCAAGTAATTCAATAGCGCGTCGAATATCAGCGCGATGCAGATGCCAATGGCGATAACTTGCAATGTGTTGATGGCATTGTTTACTAACACCTTGTCGATCACGATTTGGAAAAACAGCGGGACCACCAGCGCCAGCAAGTAGATGAAAAAAGCGGCTACGATGACATCAATAAACGCGGTCCATTGCCGTGCCATTTCGGGTATGAACCAGCGCAAGCTAAACGGCTGCTTCGAATCCAGAATCGAATAGGTCCGTTTAGCCAGGATGGTCTCGCCATTCCAGTTGGATTCAAACTCTTTCCGCTTGAGAAACAGAAAGTCGTGACGATCGGCCAGCGGATCGTAGACTGCAATCTCCTCGACCACCTTGCCGTCATCGCCTTCGACTTCACGCATGCCGACCATGATGACATAGTTGCCGTTTTTGAGACGGGCCATCGCCGGATAGGCATGGCCCATGCGTTTGAGCTGGCGCCATGACAACCGAGTCGGTTTGACCTTGAATCCGTGGTCTTTAGCCATCCGCAATAACCTGCGGACATTTGGCTCGGATTCTTCAAGCGAATAATCGTGAATGAGTCGATCTACACTAACGTCGACGCCGTGATGCCGTCCGATCAGCGCAAGACATTTGATCGAAGTATGAGAAGGTTGTTCTGGGGTTGGCGGAGTAATCTCGCCCGATTCACTATCGGCCATTGGGGTCGTGCCTGGTTTTTATCCTTACATAGATGCCGCGGAGCGGGGTTACGCTGGCGTATTGTAGATACCGTCCGTATTGATTGTCGGTTGATTGATCACCGAGAATCATAAAAAAAGCCCGCACGGCTAGAACCGTACGGGACTGAGAAATCGATTGTACGGGAACTAAACAGGAACTGCCAGATTGCCGTATTTGGATGTATTATCCGTTACAACAAACCGCTGGGGACTATTATCGGCAAATGCTGTAATCGACAGAATACTGATATCCGGTCCAATCTGTTCGCCGTCGTTACCGAACAGCCTTAATGTCTCTATACGCGAACCACCCCAAACCTGGTCCTTGACCGTGATTCCACCATTGGCCCTGCCAACATCCAGCGTAAGGTCTATACGCAGGTCCCGGCCGAGCAAGCGGAAGGTCACGTCATTTTCGAGAGCGGGGGTTCGTTCGGCAAAATGAAGGTCAAGGGTATCGCGACCGGCCAACTTGTTCTCGTTGATGATATCCCATCCATCGCCGACTTGGATTTCGTATCGATCGTTATTGGCCCCGCCACGCAGCACGTCATTACCACCATTGCCGCGTAAAACGTCCGCGCCTTCATTTCCCCAAAGAATGTTGTTGAGCTCGTTGCCAATCAGGACATCGTTTCCAAATCCACCCCGGCCACCCTCGACATCCACACCCCAGGCGATGGTGACGTTTTCCTCGCGTCCACCAATTGAGCTGTGCTGTCCCTGTCGCAAGTCCAGCGTGTTGTCAGTAGTGTGGCCTTGGAAGTTCAGAGTATCCCAACCACCAGCATCCCAGATCGTGAATTGTAGTATGCTGTTGATCTCCTCGGCGCGAATCTGAGTATCGCCGGTGTTGTAGTCCATATTGGCGCCGTAAAGCGTTTGCAGCGCCATGACGTCGTACAACTGCGGCGTGATCGGTTCCTCGTTGTAGACACGATTGTAGGACATGATCGTGTATCGATTGTTTTGCATTGGAGGCGGCAGTTTATCGACGATGCCTTGGGGACCTTGAAAAAACGGATGGTCAAGCCCAAATGAGTGCCCAAGCTCGTGGATCCAAGTCGCGTAACCAACACCGCCGAGGAAGCTCTCAAACATCAGGGCGTCAGTACCATCGCCAAAGATGTCGCCGCGAAAATCAAACTCATCCTTAATGCCTGGCACATAAGCATAAGCCAGCAGGCCGCCGTCGCCGTCGAGTGGTCGATTATAAAACTCGATATCTGCGCGGCTTCCCGGGACGCTGCTGACCTCGGTAAACTGGGCATCGATGATCGTTTCATAATGACTGAAGATATCGCGAATCGCGGCCCGCTGGTCCGGATCGGTCAGGGCAATAAAGTCATTGCATTCATCAAACCCGTTTTGGCAATAGAACGGATTGATGATGGTCGGGAAATTGTAGGTTAATTCCAACCGTTCCGTTGGGTATGTCCATTCCCCGATTTGCAACAGCGCGTCTTGGTTGACGGGATCTGTTGAGACGTTGACGCCGGTCCATTTCGAAACTCCGAATCCATTATCCGCTCGCACAAGGAATTCATCGAACGAGCGACCCAAGTCCGATTTCCCACCCTGGACAAAAGCGTTTTGAAAGTCGTTCGCGGTGATCCGGTGGACCTGATGCGCTTCGAGCGTTTGACCATTGACGTAGAACTTGCCGCTGGTGTCGAGATCATTGGTGTCCAGCAAATCGTAATACAGAACGGACGGTCCTGGTGTGACGTCAATGATCGTGTTCAGTTGCAACAGCTCGAGTTCGTCGAGCATGTAGATCCCTTCTGTCACTTCGATTTCCGGAAGCCCGATGGTGTCGGCCGAGCCAACCGAGTTTGTACTGAGTCGTCGACCGTCCCAAGCCTGAACCATGAATTGCTCGGTTCCGATCACGGAACCCGATACATAAAAAAGCTTGTCCAGATCGTTGACGTCGAATTCGGTCTTCACATTGGCCGAAATTTGCACGCCGTCAAATTCAAAGTAACCACTCGACCCAGAGGCGCCTAAATCGGTCACGAACAACTTTTTCATTGTGTTGCCGTCGAGGTCGCTAAAGTTATACATCTGTTGGATGCTTAATGTCTCTCCAATCATGACCGTTGAATCAACTGCATCAATATTTGGATCATTTAGGTTGGGCAGCGTGGTTGCCGCGAATTCCGTCAAGTCGCTCCAGTCCTGTTCGTCGCGCGCGCGAATTCCCAGCGTTTCCGTCTGGCCGAACTGTCCGCCGACATACTTCACATAGGGTAGATCCTCAGCACTAAATACATTCCAGGTTGCCGATGGCAGAATTTCGCCGCGTAGCGTGAAATAACCTCCGTTGGGGTTGGACATACGATCAACGACCATGTAATACTCGATGGGGTAACCATCGATGTCAAAGGCATCGATCACGTCACCGAGTTTGATCGTCTCGGTGGACATCACTGAAAAATCCGTTGCGTTGACAATCGGAATGTTCAGATTTGGTTGGACCGAAAACATTGTGGAAAAAGCGATTTGACTCCAAAACTCGCCGTCAAATACTTCGATGCTGACCGCCTCACTGCTAATCAGTGGCGCGGCGTTATAGTTCACTTCAAAAATCAGTGCCGCATCAATTTCAAATGCAACGCCTTGCGTCTTGTTATCGCCTTTTACTGAAAAGAAACCGGATTGAGGAAGAGTATTGAGATCTTTGAATCGATACCGGACGACTTCGGAATCAGGGTCCAAATCAGAAACGTCAAACGTAACGTGAAATGGAATACTCGACCCGAGCTGCACATTGGCATCGTTAGCGAATACGGTTGGTGGAAAATTATTCATCAATCACTCCAAATACACGCTTTGGTATCAAACCAAAGTTCTGTTCCTCATCGAGGTTATTCAATTCCCTATCGCACGAACGAATCGAAATGTCGTTCGCTAACTAACTTACGTGATATTTCTAAAACGCTTTAGGAAATGGATTGTCCCCTTAAGAATCTTGAAAGTTCGGCGATTTAGGAGGATCTTCTGGTTTTGCTTGAGCACCCACCAACGCCTGGCCTTCTTCCCGAGGTTTGACCAAACCAGCTTTGATCAGCTGTTTGACCAAGTCTTCCATTGCCGAAAAACTGCGTAAAAACCCGTCCGGCGGCATTACGACACGTTTGCGAAACTCGAGCTGCGGTTGGTTCTCCTGCTCACGTTGACTACCGGTCAACGCCACGAGATCCATTCTAACCATTCCTCCACTAAGCACGATTTCGCCGATTCCATCCGCAAATATCTCCGTCGAGTTTTCCATCGGTTCCATTTCCTTGTTTTGGGGGATTTTGAGGCATTTCCGTTGTGGATCTCCAGCTCAGCTAGCTTGGAGAATCAGCCGAATTCTTGGAGTCCAAGTAACCATGTTAAACCGGGCTCGAAAGAAGTTCTAGCTGAAAACCACTCTGGCAAAACACGAAAACCAGCCTGTTCTTGTTACCAAACGATCGATTGAGCCGAATTTTCCGACTATTACAGCCATCGTAGTTAGACTCGGTCCCACGCATCGAATTAATGGGATTGCCGTGAAAATGCAAGCGGATCGAAACGTCTGGCTAAAGTATACGAGGTTTAACGGTCGAATGAGAAATAGCGATTCTATTTATTTAACTCACGAAAATCGTAATGGCACCGGGCGCCTGTCGCGGAAGTCGATTTCGTGCCCCTGGGTTTTTTCAAGGATGAAACAATATGATCGCGGATACGATCAAATTCTGGTCGCTTACCCGACGAACACTGCTCAACGAAGATTCCGCTCGTCGATTAGCATTAGGTGTCGCGCTGGGCATGGTGATCGGATTGATTCCGAAAGATTCGTTGTTGGCCTACGTCGTTTTCGTAGTGTTAATGATTTCGACCGCGAATTTGTTGAGCGCGATAATTTCGGGTTTTCTATTCAGTTGGGTCGGATTCTTGATCGATCCGTTTTCGCACAAGCTTGGCGGGCTGATCCTGACTGCCGATCAACTCGAGTTAACTTGGGCGTATTTGTACGACCTTCCGCTTGCCCCGTGGACTCGATTTAACAATACGGTGGTGATGGGAAGTTTGGTTCTTGGCTTGATTTTGGCCTATCCCGTATACCGGATTAGTTTTCGTTTTTTTCATTCGTACGGTCATGCATTACATCTCAAATTGCAGCATACCTGGATATATCGTTGGCTTGTCGCACCCCCGACGCAGACCAAAGCAGAGGAAGCTTGATGATAAGATGGAAATATCTTTTGCCAAGGCTCGGCATTCTTCTGATCCTGATCCTGTTGGTCAACCTGCTGAGTAGTCCATTGACTCGTTGGTTGATGGTTCATTCTGCGCAAAGGATTACCGGTGCGAAAGTCGACATCGATTCAGTTGAACTCTCGTTGTGGAACGGCAATCTGAATATCAAAGGTTTGCAGGTTGCCGATCCCCGTTACCCAATGCAAAACCTAATTCAAGCCGACTCGGCGGAATTTCAAATTGACAGCGGTCAGTTACTGAACCGCCAATGGATTATCGATAAGGCAAAGCTCAATCGTGTTCAGTTCGGTACACCCCGGACCGAATCAGGTAGATTGACGAGTGGTCCGCCTGCTAATCAAGTCAAACCAGCATTTATCGACAATATTTTGTCCAACCGGCTCAAGCCATTAGGGCAATATTGGCTAAACGAAATCTCTGGACAGGTGCCAGGCCTTATCGAAGGTCAATTGGAAACCGTGCAAATTGCCAAGAAACTGAGGAAGCGATGGCCACGGGAATTTCAGCGAGAACGCCATCGCGCCCAACAACTTAAACAGCGGGTGACCGAACTGGCCCTTACCATAGAAAACGGCTCGGGCAATCCGCTGCGTGAAATCGAGAAGTTTCAAAAAACGATTTCAGAACTTCGACAAGTTTATGACCAGGTTGAACAGGCCAAAGGCAATCTCCACCGATTGAGCGACCAGTTTAAGCAAGACAAGCAAGATGTGATTGCCGCCAAACAACGTGACCAAACGAAAATTCAATCGGTGGCGACACGCGTAACGATTAACCCACAGAGCATCAGCGAGATTTTGCTTGAAAAGCAAAAACTGGCCACGGTCAGAGAGGCCATTTCATGGATTCGGTGGTTTCGGGATTCCATTCCAAATCCAGAAAAAGACTTTCAACCAAACCGTAGCCGCGGATTCGATGTTCAGTTTCGCCGTCACCCCAACTTTATCATTCGATCCATTGCACTGCATGGCGAGGGCAGCGTTGCCGGACAAAACATCCGTTTCGCCGGTGTGGCGAAAAACATTGCCTCACACCCAACCTTGTACGAATTACCGGCCTCTTTTGAACTGAGGGGGCAAGGACAAACGCACATCCTGGTTTCGGCAACGGTCGACCGCAGGGGTCCTCAAAAAGTTGACGTATTCGAGATCTCTTGCCCTCGGATTACGCTGCCGGCGACCGTGCTTGGACAAGAGGATTCGTTGGCTATCGCCTTGCAACCTAGTGAAATGTCCTTTCAGATCCACGCAACCATCGTCGACGATCAGATCAATTGCCAAATTAGCGCGGATCATTCCAACGTGCAAATGCGGGTCGAACAAATCCATGAATCGATCGGCGATCACCGTCTCGTCAATTCTTTGAACCGGCAAATCGGTCAAATCGACCGATTCGATTTGAGCATCGAAGTGGATGGTGCGCTTGACAATCCGGATCTTCAACTTTCATCGGATCTTGGCGGGCGATTTGCAAAGGCCTTAGATCATTGCCTGCAATCCACGGTCGAGCAGACAGCCAAGACAAATCTGGCAAAACTCGACTCAATTCTTGAACAACAACTTAACGAATTGGATCGAATGTTTTCCGTAAACGCGGATGAAATTATTAACATGCTCGTGACTGAAATCCCAGCCGTTGCCGATCTAAATGAGTTGAACCGTGGAAACCGTCTTAGTTGGCCAAAGATCCGCTGATCCATCAAGCGGATACGAAATTTCGCTGCGCCGCCATATTTTTGTGTCTAGATAACATCGTGCCAGTAATCGTCGGGTCACTCAAATCAGCGTCCGCAGGCGAACCATTGTGCCGATTGCCACCACGCGGCCACCTTCTCTTGAATCCACTGCCCGGCGACACTGCTTCGCGCCAGCGTTCGTTCAAGCGACCCAACGTTTTGAAATCGATGATTCGGGTCCTTTGCCAAACACCTGAGCAAAATCCGCTTTTCAGTTAACTGCGCAAGAGACCCTCGGCAACCCAAGAAACCATCGTGTTTTCTGGAATTTTGAGGAATTTGCAGATGAGTTTCAGCGAAAAATTGGCGCCGGCAAACGGTTCGAAGCCCATCAAAGGACCACAAATCAACGGTCATAAAACTATGTAATTTGAAGGATTCACAAGTTAACTTCCAAGTTACACAAATTCGCTGCGAATGCCCTATTTTCGCAAACATATATTTACCATCGGTCAAACCCAATTCGAATAAATCGAAGGTAATCGATCACATGAAACTCACTCACACATTTTTTGCGTTCATCGCCTTAACAATTCTGTCGGCAAACATCAGTGACGCCCAAAGCTTTCACACGGCGGTCGCGAAAAGCCCGGACGCTGGATCCATCTTTATTTACCCCGAGAGAATTCCATTGAAGGACGGAGGGTTCTTCAATGCCGAACGAGGCTTGATGTTCGTGCCATTGAATCGTTCGAACGCGGATTCGGACGTCATCTCGATTGAACTTTACCGCTTTGGACGCTCGAAAAAGGCCGATCCAAGTACGCCACCCATTTTTTTTCTAAACGGCGGGCCGGGCTTTGAAGGTCTCGAGCAAAGTCTCGCTCGGCGTGGCGCGTTTGAAAATCGTTGGCGACATTTTCTCGATATCTCCGATGTGGTGGTCGTGGGACAGCGCGGAATCGGCTCGTCGAAACCGCACACCATAATCGACCAAACCTTGGCGCCGCCATCCGTTGAACAATCAATCGACAACGAAAAAGCCAAGCGACAGTTCCAGGAGATCCTCGCGCGAGAAAAAACGGCCTGGGAGCAACTTGGAATCGACCTGCGCGGCTTTACCGTGCTCGAGGCCGCCGACGATGTGAACGACATTCGCAAGGCACTCGGATACAAAACGATTACCTTATGGGGAGGCAGTTTCGGTTCGCACTGGAGCATGGCCATCATGCGTCGCCACGCGGAAGCCGTCGAGCGCGCCGTGTTGTTCGGCATGGAAGGACCGGACCATACTTACGATCATCCGGGGTGGTTGTGGAACGTGTTCAAGCGGGTCGCCAAGGAAGCCGAACAAGCAGATGAATTAAAACAGCTGATTCCTGAAGGCGGGCTGATCAATGCGATGTCTCGGCTGGTCAAACAAGCGGAAGAAAAACCGTTTACCGTTCCTATCAGGAAGGGCGGTGAAGTGGTCAAAGTGTTGATGGACGGCACAATGATGAAAAATCTCGCCCGCGGATATTCTGGGCGATTGCAAGCCTGGCCGGCAGATGTGATTACGTTGCATCACGGCGACTTCGACCAAGCTGCAAAACGAGCCGCATTTCGCGCCACGTCACGTAATCGGCGATACGGCACGGCAAGTTTCTGGATGCTCGATTGCGGCTCAGGGATCACGCCCGAGCGCCTGGCCGAATACGATGCGGATCCAGCCCACGACGTCATCGGTAGCAGCTATTCATTCTATGTAAACGCAAGCCCGGTTTGGAAAAGTGATTTAGGCAATGAATTTCGAAAAAACTTTGAGACGAACATTCCGACCATCATCGTACACGGGACCTGGGATACTTCGACTCCCTACGAAAATGCTCTCGAACTAGCGCCGTTTTTCAAAAACGGCAAATTGGTAACCGTAATCCGCGGCTCTCACGGAGCGATCGGCGAAGCGTTCCGCGCGGACGAAGAATTCAAATCGGCCGTAATGCAGTTCGCGGAATCAGGTGAAATGTCATTATTGCCTGACAGCATCGAATTGCCAGCGGCGAAATGGGTTGTTCCCAAACTCAAGGAAAAGTAGGGTCTGAACGTCTCGGGGACGAACCGTAGGGTGAAATTCGCCGGGAATTCGTCTGCCCGCATGTATACCGCAAGTCTGCGTGTGATTCCGTTGCCGCTGGATTTGCAAAAATTGGATTGACTGGCCGTCGGGGCGTTGTTAGTAGCTCTCGTACACGGTGCGAAACTTGTTTTTATCGGCAGTCTGTCCCACTCATGTTCACACGAAAATTAAAAACGCCGGTCGTTCTGTTGGCTTTTTGCTTCGTTGCGGCAACAATTGCTAGCGACCATGTGTCAGGCCAGGCACCCCGCTTTGTACCAGTAATTCCCAAACCTGGCGTCGCGGTGGGTACGACCGGTACAGCAACACCAAACAACCAATTCGTGCCGCAATATCGGACGGCGGCGGTAACACCACAGCAACCAGGTAGTGGTGCGGTCGGAAATGCTCAATCCAATGTGCAGCCTACCGGTGGCTTCGATGCATTTGCTACGAATTCAGCGCCGCGATCCGGTGCGTGGGTCCCGCCGACTCCTAACCCGGCTTACTTTGCCACTCAACCTTACGGAACTCTTAACCCGGGTGCCACGTATTACGTCGCACAAGTTCCAAATCAGGTTCAGGTTCCTCAACAGGTTCCTCAACAGATTCCTCAACAGATTCCGCAAACCATACCAAATTATGCGCAACAGCCGTATTTTGCCG
>CAJHZH010000377.1_pt1 | contig 32976 bp, 23 predicted proteins | sample 9198951 | NCBI WGS metagenome assembly CAJHZH01 (sample SAMEA7708381, study PRJEB35096) | sediment metagenome | biome: marine neritic benthic zone biome [ENVO:01000025]; feature: sediment [ENVO:00002007]; material: shallow marine sediment [ENVO:03000034] sea grass bed [ENVO_01000059] ...
ATGCTTTGCATCGAAGTCGGCGTCGCGAGTGCGCCAATGGCAACGCGATAATTATCAATAGATAACGGTCCCGTTACCGATGTGATCTGAACGTTGCGATACATCATGGAATCGATCGACAGCCGGCCGCGGCAATCCAATTCGTCGTTTTGGTACGTGCCATTTAAAACCACAATCCCGTTTGCGTTAGTTATGGGAACTCCAATAAAAGCGTTTGCCTGTCCAACGCCTAATTGAACATCCCAGCTCAGGTCCGGCGACGTGGGGTGATTGGGGCGCAAATTTACATAGGTCTCTGTCGAAGCGGAAGAGTTATGAAAAACGGAATAGTCGGTTTGAGATTGATGTTTACCAACGACGGCAAGCGTACCTCTCAAGTTTAGCTGTCCATGAAACTCAATCGCCCTGAGTGCGGATGCCATTGAAGTCGGCAAGGCGGCAAACAATTCCTCATCAATAACGATATTGCCGATCGCGATATCGTGAAGACTCAACTGCCACTGGTCGATATGTTGTTCGACTCGTCCATCCGCTCGGAACCAGGTTGGGCCGTGTTGACCGGCCAATTCGAGAATTTCCATTTGCCCGTCGGCGAATCGAAATTTCCCGGAAATATTCCGCATTTCGTAGGGAAACCAGGTTGGCCGAATGGAAACATCGGTTTGGTGCGTAAGATCTTGTTTGAATATTTCTGCTTCGACAATGGTATCGAGTTGGCGATGGACCGGGTCATAGGTCAAATCCATTTTGATATGGTCGACCGTACCCATTGGACGAATGCTTCTCCAGCATTCGTGTAAATTCGCCGGGAGCGCACGCCGAAGCTCGTCATCAAGCAAGACGGTTTGCGCGAAAAACCGCAGGTTTAAGCCCCCGGCCGGCGACCACCGGCCATTGCAAACCACTTGACCATTGTTGTTGACGCCGGAAATCGAACGGAATTCTGCGATGTCGTTTTCGACGTAGATTTGCCCGTGTACGTTGTAAAACGGGTAGTCGAAGTTTTCGTATCGAACCGTTGACCGTTTCAAACCGGCTCGATATCTGATCGTAGCAGCCGAGCTTGAATCGAGTCTTTCAATACTTCCCTGAATTCCGAAATAGCCGTTGAGGTTAAATTGACGAATTGTCCTTGCCAATTGCGGACGCGTTTCGAACGCCTGAAACAACTTTTCATTGATCGGGATGTCGCCGTCACACCGGACATACATTCCGCCAGTCCAGTTAGAGCCGGGATTGAGGATTTCGCCGGTAATTTTGATCGGCTGTTGGCTCTCAAAGGCGTCCAGATTAACCGTCATCCGATTTCCAATCCAATCGATGCGACCGCTACACCCGCTGACGCGATACGGAAAGCGGTGATACGAGAACGAGCCGTTTACGATTCGGGATTGGATCCCCTGATGGATTTTGCCATCGGAACAGTCGACGAAAAACTTCGCGTCGAATTTCCCTTGCGGCTGAAATTGATGCCAAAACATTTGCAGCTTTTCCGGCAACCAAGGTAACATTCGGCTCGTTAACTCGAAGTCATGGACAAAGCCTTCCAAGCGCCACGTATCGGAGTCCAACCAGCCGACGCGATTTGCTGACAACTGAATTCGGCCATAGCCTATTGCGGCTGTGGCATTGCGTATGGTGACACCGGAATTATTGGCTGCGAAATCGAATCGACCGTTGTGAACCGGATGTGGCGAGCTGGGATCGACCCATTGTAATTTTTGAGCCGTACCACGAACTTCAAATTTCGGTGTCGTTGAAAAACCGGTTGAACCAGAGGCGTTGCAAACGAAATCAACTTCGCCTTGCAACGAGCGAAACATTTGTGACTGGCTGGCCAGATGTTTTGGAACTAACTTGTGGATCTCGCTTGTAATTTTTAGCTGATTCGCGCGAACTTCTGCGAGCCAGGAATGCTCGACCGCGTTAAAGGAAGCCATGAACTCAACGCGCCTGATAATTGGGCCCGAAAAATATCCCGATATTCGGTAAACTGATGTGTTTTCGCGGTCCCGATCGAAATCAAGATTAAAGTCAGCAATCTCAATCTGCTGGTCGATTCCAATGGCGGTGGCGTCAATGATTATCTGACACCTCCGTAGTCGGATCGGGACGCTCGTGGTACTCGTTGCACCCGTTTCCGAAATCAGATCGAAAAGCGGTTGGATATTGCAGCGCCCGTCACAAAGAAGTGCAAGGCGAATTTGCACACCCTCTAGTGTGATCGATTGGATATCTGGTTTAGACGTGACGGCGTCGGTCAGCTTGAAGGATGAGGAGAGAAACACGTTTGAAATTTCAATAGCAGGCTGGTCTCCCAATAAAGAATTTGAAATGGACAATCCTTCTACACTGAGACCTTTTCCCTCGACCCATCGCGCCGATTGTAATTTGGCGATCAGCCCTGTCCCGTGCAGCTTTTCATTCAGAAAATCGGTCGCGTACGAACGCAGCTGATTGTGGATATTTTGCTTCACGAACAGTAAGCTGCAGATTGCGATAAGAGCGACAAAACAGACGAAAAGCGCAAGTCCGCGGAAATGAACCATTCCGGTCTTTGTCAAAGCGGGTTGTATAGCGTTTAGCCGGCTAGGGCGTGTCCAAGACGACATAATGCGCGCAGAGGTTTCATAGCGAAAAATCGGGCTGGGATCATAGAGTCTGGATTCATTTGCCCCAAGACGAGATTGCGACGCAGATGAAGACACGGGTGATTTTCGCGAAAAAGCCCGGCTTTTGACCTATTGGACGGTTCTTTTGCCGCCTGTTAAGAAATCTCGCGGAACCCAATACCGAAAAACAAAAAGCCTGGTTTTTCTAGATCCTTAATTCGACGCATAACTACGAAAGTGGGCCAACATTTTTTCGCTTTTTTGTGAGATGCTGAGCGATTTTTTGAATGCATGCAGTTGATAGAATGGCAGGTCTGATACGTGGAGAAATTGTGACTCAAGCAGCTAATGAAACTGAGGCGCTCGTCAGCAAGGCATCGACCGGGGACTCGATAGCATTAGGTCGGTTGCTGGAACAATTGCGCCTCCAACTGGAACGAATCGTCAGCATTCACCTGGATCGGAGGTTACAGTCGCGAGTTGACGCTGCAGATGTCGTGCATGACGCTTTTGTGAAAGCAAGTCACAAAAATTTTATGCCACAAATTCGAAATTCCACTGACATCGTCGAGTGTACATCAATGTGCCGCATGCTTTACCGCGGCAGTGCATGAGTGGTTGCATCGAACATAAGTTCGAAAACGATCTGGCAACTCCATTCTCTTAGCTTTACTCACCATTTAATGCGGTTATACTCGGCTCTCATCGGAGCGCCTGCGTGAAAGGATATCGTGGTTTCATCGTTGTTTGGCCGGGTCCTGGTGAACATTAATGAACACTGAATTGAAGCATAACCAACTCATTTTTTGGGGTTGTTTTATCGCATTGATCGCGACTGCGTTTGGTTTTGTCATTCGCACGATGATCATTGATGATTGGGGGGCGGAATTCAATCTATCGCAAACGGAAAAAGGCAACCTTTTTGGTGTTGGACTGTATCCGTTTGCAATCAGCATTGTGCTGTGGAGTCTGATTATTGATCGGATCGGCTACAAGGCCGCCATGATATTTGGATTCGTTTGCCACGTCTTGTCAGCAATCTTGACGGTGACCGCTAAAGGCTATTGGGGCTTGTATTGGGCTACATTCATCGTGGCGCTTGGGAATGGAACGGTTGAAGCCTACATCAATCCAGTAGTCGCAACGATTTTTAGCAAGGAAAAAACTAAGTGGTTGAACATTCTGCACGCTGGATGGCCCGGCGGTTTGGTGTTAGGTGGCGTGTTGACCATTACGTTGACCGCGGCAGGAACCACCGACTGGCGTGTCAAAGTGTTTATGTTATTGATCCCGGTAACCATTTACTTCCTGATGTTGATTCGCGAAAAGTTTCCATTGAACGAACGGGTTGCGGCAGGAGTCTCGTACAAAGACATGCTTCGGGAAGTCGGATTCCTTGGTTTCTTCATCATGGTTTTGTTAATTTGTTCCGAAGTGATAAACGTATTGATCGGTATGGAAGTGATCGGCAATCCTGGTCGCCCTCCGTTATTGCTGCTTAGTACCTGGCTTATTTCAATTGGATTGACTGTTGTTTACGCATTTTTTTGTGATTTTGCACCGGGAAGACCATTATTCATATTTCTGTTGTTGATCATGATTCCATTGGCCACGACGGAACTGGGAACCGACAGTTGGATTACTCCATTGATGCGCGGCGAAATGGAAAAACTTGGGTTAGACGCTGGCTGGGTCCTCGTTTACACGTCTGCGATCATGGCAATCTTGAGATTTTTTGCCGGTCCAATTGTTCATCGTTTGTCACCTTTGGGCTTGTTGGCGGTCAGCGCGCTGCTCGCGGCAATCGGGCTGTTCTTTCTGTCGAAGGCCGCTGGAATGGCAATCTTGGTTGCCGCGACGCTGTATGGGGTCGGCAAAACGTTTTTCTGGCCTACCACACTCGGCGTAGTCTCCGAACAATTCCCCAAAGGTGGCGCGTTAACGCTTAATGGTGTCGCAGCGGTGGGTATGCTCGGTGTCGGCATCATCGGAGCCGCATTTACTGGTATGGTTCAGGATAAAGCAATCGATCAATCGCTGGCGCAGGACCTCCCCGCCGTTTACGCGAAGGTCAACGGCGATCCCAAACCCACCATTTTTGGAGCGGTTCCCTCGGTAGATGGTTCCAAAGAAGAATTGTTAACCGAGCAGGAAGCCGATCAGTTAGTTGGCGTTCGCGACAATGCGAGTCGAACTGCGTTGGCAGTTACAGCAATCTTGCCTTGCATTATGTTGGTTTGTTATCTGATTTTGATTTTCTATTTTAAGTCGAAAGGCGGATACCGGGCGCAGGTGCTCGCCGGTCATGCGGCTGAGGACGAGAAATTCACCGGAGGCGTCGCCGGACCCATGGAAGGGTGAATCTGTGCCGGGACGCGATGCATAACACCCGATTGAAAAAATGTATTTTAATCAGTTGATGTTATCGTTTGCCGGGCAAGTCGAAGTTGGTTTCCCGTTCTTTCGACTCGAACATTTCCTGGCAGAGATAATTTGGTGGCCGAGCGCGGCGTTGGATCACTTGGCATCTCAGTTGCAAACTCAGCGAGTTGCAGCCATTTTTGAAATGACATGTCCTGCTGGGGCCAATTCATTTTTTCCCATAACAATCTCAACATCGTTCGAATCAAGTATGGACTAGACTTCATATCTTGGCCCAATTCCAATGTGACGACAGAATTCGGACCAAATGAAGCGACTTTGTTCAAAAGCTTGTTCGCCTCGTCTTCACAAAATCGATGAGATTCCTCTGCGAGTCCGGCCAGTCTCAGTATTGCCTGATCCAGATTGACATTGAATCCCTGCCGTAGCTCAGGCAGCAATTTGTGCCGAATCCGATTTCTAGTGAACGATTCCTCCGTATTTGTACAGTCGTTCAGAAACGTCTGACCCTTTCGAGATAGATACTGCAGAATGGCGTCGCGCGCGAACTCCAATAACGGACGTACTAACGTAACACCGTGATCGAGAATTCGGCTTCGTGGGATTCCAGCCAAACCTGAAAGCCCAGTTCCTCGCAAAATTCGAAACAATACGGTTTCTATTTGATCGTCGCGATTGTGGCCTAACGCGATGAAGCGGGCTCCGTGTTGATTTGCAATTTGTAGCAGGTGTTTGAATCGATGTTGACGAAGAATCGATTCCAGGCCTTCGCCGAAATTACTGCTGGGACTCATTCCAAGCATTTTTTTGCCCGCAAATGGAAGATTTAGTTGTGCCGCAAGATTTGCCACCCATTTTTCGTCCTCATCGGATTGTTTGCCGCGAGTCTGATGATTGATATGGCCGACAATGATCCCACCTTTTCCGGCCGACCGACTCCACAGCCGATGAACGACCCTGAGCAGGGCAACACTATCGGCGCCACCTGAGACGGCAATAACAATTGTGTGTTCTCGCCACGATGACACCGGCCACTGGTGCGCAAATTGTTCTTCAAACTCGTCGAAAATCGCGGAATGTTCAGGATTTTGGGGCATGGCAACGCCGCAATAACAAAAGATCGATAATCTCAACGTGAGATTGCAACAAAACGGACGTTTGTTACATTGTGGGAGTTGGCATTTGTGCCATCAATGGAGTATCGAAATACCAAGGCTCGACCTTTTGAGTCCTGGTGAAAACAAACCACCCAAACCATCACGACCGTAGTGGCGGCGCTTGGATTGGTCAGACGCTCAACGACGTTGTTATCGGTGATCGGTGATCGTCGAAAACAATTGGCAGACGATATTTCGTGTGAACCATGCAAATCATTTTTCTTCTTATACTTCAATCTATATCTCGTGTTCGCTCGATTGTTTGTCTGGAAAATAAGACAAACTCTATTAACGCTCGAAATTCCTGTACGCGACCAGGCAACATGATTGTCGGATTGGCATCCCGCTGGTGCCAAGAATCCAGTTGCGGCCGCAGTTCGGTGCGATGGCTGTGGAGTCACCCGCGGGTGGCCCCGTCGAAAGCGGTGCATCGGGCAAATGCCCTGAATAAAGTAGGACGGGAGCAGCGAATTTAGGCGTTGAGGAATGCTTATTTGATTGACTGACTCTCCTTGAGCCCTCATTCGGCCCAGCGGCGGCATTGGTCGTCCAAAGCCATGAATAGTCGTGACGGTTGATTAAAGACCGGTTGACTTTCCATGGAAACTCTACATTTCATTGTCGGCGCGGCCGGTTTGTTGGTTGGTGCCGGCCTCGTTTTGCTATACCAGCTGATCGCGACTAGCAGTGCCAAGGCCAAGGCGGAATCGATCATCAACGATGCGCAGCGGGAGGCAGAAAGCACGGCGAAAGAAGCAGAGCTCAAAGCCAAAGAACTGCTTTTGAATGAAAAGGCCAATGCCGAACGTGAGTTTAGCAAAACGCGGGATGAGCTGCGTGAGCTAGAACGCAACCTCGATAAACGACAGAATTCGCTTGATCAGTTATCCGATGACCTGAAAAAACAAGAACGAATCGTCGAAAGCACACAACAAAGGCTGGCCAACAAGCTGGAAAGTGCCAATCTCCGTGAAAAAGAGCTTACCGAGATTCTCGATCGCCAGCGCAAGCAACTTCAACATATTACCGGACTAAGTCGTGAGGATGCCGAAAAACGTTTGCTTTCGATTATCGAAGACAACCTGGCAAGAGAAGTTGGGGCCAGGATTCTCAAGCATGAAAAACAAATCGAAGAGACATGTGAAGAAAAATCGCGAGAACTCTTGCTGTTAACCATGCAGCGATTTGCCGCCGTCTACACCTCCGAATCAACGACCAGTACGGTCGACATACCCAATGATGAAATGAAAGGGCGAATCATTGGTCGAGAAGGCCGAAACATTCGGGCGTTCGAAAAGGAAACCGGGATTGACGTGATTATTGACGATACACCGGGTGTCGTAATTGTTAGTGGTTTTGATCCAGTCCGCCGCGAAGTTGCGCGCCAGTCGCTGGAAAAACTGATCGCTGATGGACGGATTCATCCGTCAAGGATCGAAGAAATCGTCAACGAAACACAAGAAGAAATTGATTCATTTATACACAAAAAAGGCGTCGAAGCTGCTCAGGAAGTCAATGTCCACGGACTAAATGACAGGCTGATTCAATACCTGGGAAGATTGCATTTTCGTACCAGTTATAGCCAGAACGTGTTAGCTCATAGTTTAGAAGTCGCGTATATATCAGGGATGATTGCGGAACTCATTGGGCTTGATCCAAACGTTGCACGTCGCTGCGGGTTACTTCACGATCTCGGTAAGTCAGTCGATCATGAACGAGAGGGCGGGCACCCCCAGATCGGTGCCGAAATCCTCAAACAATACAACGAGTCGCAGGAGGTGGTACACGCCGCATTGGGTCATCATGATGACATCGTAATTGAACATCCCTACACCGTGCTTGTAGCTACGGCCGACGCATGCAGCGCATCTCGGCCGGGGGCACGTCGAGAGTCTCTTGAGCGATATGTCAAACGAATGGAGGAACTGGAAACGATTGCGCGTGAGTTCAAAGGCGTCCAGCAGGCGTTCGCAATTCAAGCCGGTCGTGAATTGAGAGTTTTGGTCGGCGCAAAGGAAACAGATGATGAAACCGCTGCAAAAACTTGTCGGGATATTGCCAATGCGTTCGAACAACGACTGACGTATCCCGGCGAAATCAAAGTTACTGTTGTACGCGAGTCTCGTTTCACTGAGTTAGCAAAATAGTCTCGGACGGTATGACGCAAACCAACCCCAAAAAAACGAGCTCCGCAAATACTGGAAAGTCGATAGCGTGAGGATTCTTTTCATTGGCGATATTGTGGGAAGGCCCGGTGTCGAAATCGTGACGCAGGTGGTTCCCGGATTGCGTCGACAGGAATCGATCGATGTTGTGATTGCAAATGGTGAAAACGCCGAAGCCGGTTCGGGAATTACCCCCGCGATCTACCGTAAGCTGAAAAAAGCGGAAGTCGATTGTATTACACTCGGTGATCACATCGATCGCAAACGAGACATCATTGAAATCCTTGTGTCAAAACAAGATATCCTGCGCCCGGCAAATTTTCCCGAAGAAGCACCTGGGATTGGGTTCACAATTTTTTCGACCCATAGCGGAACAAAAGTCGCTGTGATCAGTTTGATTGGTCGCGTTTTTATGAAACCGGCTGATTGCCCATTTCACGCAGTCGACAATATTCTCGAACAAATCCCCGAAGAAGTCCGTGTGAGATTTGTTGATTTCCACGCGGAGGCGACCAGCGATAAGCAACTGATGGGGTACCATCTGGACGGTCGCGTGTCCGCGGTTATTGGAACACACACTCACGTGACAACGGCCGACGATCGGATTCTTAACGGTGGAACAGCGTTTCAGTGCGACGTTGGTATGACAGGGCCGCATGACAGCATTCTGGGTCGGCAATCCGACCAGGTCATGGAAACAACGTATACATTTAATCCACGTACATTTCACGTGGCAAAATCAGATTGTCGATTATCCGCAACATTGATCGATGTCGATCGAAATACTGGTAAAGCACGGTCAATTCGACGCTTATCAATCAACGAAGATATGGCGGAGTCAATGGCCGATAGCATCTAGCGGTGCTCCCAGGTGGACGGTCTGGTGAAACACAAAAAAGCCCGGCATTTTGATCAAGGAAACCCGCTGTTCATTTGTTTCACAGGAATTTAGATTGCGAAATGCCGGTCTTTTGCCAAGCGCGTAAAATCAATGAGTCGGTACGCGGCCTGCGGCCGCGTTCTGGTCTTGTCACTATCGTAAAATGCCAGTAGTGTCTGCCGAACCAATCCACGATCGACTCGAGTCGCATCCGATGATTAGGCCCTCCATCCGATGGCTGATTGCTGCAGGAGGGCTCGGTATGCTTAGTCTGTTGATGGTGGCGAGATGGTTGGAGCCGGATCCAAGAGGCCGTGGCACTCACGAACAGCTCGATCTGCCTCCGTGCGGATTTTTGTTGATTTTTGGAAAACCATGCCCGTCGTGTGGAATGACGACTTCATGGTCGCATGTTACTCGCGGGCAATTTTTGTCGAGTATCCATGCCAATGCCGGCGGGTTTTTGATGGCGATTGCTGCTGCGGTTGCCGGTAGTGTCTTGATTGGTTCGGCAATCAAAGGGCAGTGGATTGTTGCGCCAAGCGTCAACGTTGTGTTGTTTGCCGCAATCACGGTGATTCTGGCTGCACTTTTGCATTGGGTTTTCAAACTATTTATTTAACGGATGCTTTTGCCATGGAACGGCGTTTCTCGAGTCATTTCACGTTGATCTTTTTGGCCATAATCCTTTTTTCTTGTGTTGGCTGTATCGGTGCAGCTGCCCAACTGATGTACTTTTTTCAAGGTCTCAAGGTTAAGGCAGAATATGACGGCCTCAAAAACTCGCGCGTTGCCGTGATCTGCGTTACGGATGCTTCGTCTTACGGTCCCAACAATCTGACTAAAACCATCGGTCAGATACTTGGTAGTCGCCTGCAAATTGAAGTTAATCGAATCCAGGTCATTCCGCAAAACGAAATTGAAAATTGGAAAGACATCAATGGCTGGAATGAAATTGACTTTGTGCAGATTGGGAAAGGTCTAAAGGCCGACAAAGTGCTTGCGGTGGAAATTGACAGCTATTCCATACATGAGGGCCAAACCATGTACAAGGGCCGCGCCATGGTGACGACGAAAGTTTACGATATCAAAAACGGTGGTGAAGTCGTCTTTTCCCAAGGTCCTGCCGAATACCAATTTCCCAAAAGTCACGGTCGCCCTGCCCTGGCGACGGACGAGCAACAGTTCGAACGAGTTTATCTGTCCAAGCTCGTCGAGAAAATCGCGCATTCGTTCTACGATTACGAGCGAGTTGACGAAATTGCAGACGACGCAGCCCAATTCGAATACTAAAGCAATCTATGGGTGAGGTGCCGGTTGTGCGATTGTGTTTCAATGCACGATCAAAGTCGTTACAGTTTTGGGGGATTTCGACGGGGCTTGGGCTGTGCCACGGGTTGTTTGCGATTGCGAGGACGGCGGTTATTGTTATTACTCGGGTTACGCACAACGTTTCGTGGACGAGGCGGCCGCGTAAACGACTCCGTCCATTTCCAGCCCATTGGCACCGAAAGTTCTCGTTGGGCCAGCATGGCCCAAGGTGTGTCCGGGTGCTGCTGGACCACTCGGTTTAAATACATTTTGGCTTTGTCGGCCTGTTTCTCGGCCTGGCTGCCCGTGGAAATTTCGTCGGCTGGTCGCAAAATCCACGTATTATTTTTCGGATCGCTGAACTTCAACTTGGTTTTTGCCATGGCCAGCATGGCGTTGTAAGATTCAGCGCGAATTTTGACCGCCAATACTCGGCCCATGGCCAAGTCAAATCCAGCTTTCCAGCGGGCCGAAACTTCGTTGTCACGGTCTCGCTCTCCCCTTTTGAGCGTTTCGTACAACTGAGTCATTTTCGGTTCGATCACGGCTGCGGCACGTTGTGCACGGAAAACCTCGTTAGTGAAACGGGCTTCGTCCAGCTTTTCAAATCTGAGTTGGGGCGGTCGCATCGGGCGTACCCGCGACAATTTCGCGGCTTCAACCAACGAAAACCGAGCCTGATTTTTTCGCAAGTTCTCGTGATATTGTTTGACCGAAACGTAATCAGGGCGATACCTTCGCATGACTTCAGGAGCAAAGAACTGGGACAAGTGAGCCGAGTAGGTGGAAGTTTCCCATCGCGGCACTCGCCGGTCCGTTTTCCGGTTCGGGTGGACTGTAAAATAAACACCACCGGTTTGAAAACAAAGTCGCGTCAGGCCGAACGGACCGAAACCGGAATCAAACAACTCTTCCTCTTGTTCGTTGCGCGCAAAGTGCAGTTTTATGCGTTCGGGCATAATTGACTCAGGGCCTTGACGTACGGGCGCCCATTGAACGGACTGATCGTATTGAGGGTCGGGGTCTACCCATTTGACAAACGTGTTTTGTCGCCCAAATGGAGCCGGTACTCCAATAACATAAACGCGCATTTGGTTTTTCCGGCAAATGTCGATCGCCGCGTCCAAGTTGAGTATATCATCACCCGATTCGTCGGACAGAATAATCATCATCACGTTGCGACTTTTGCTGCCAGTGCGCCGGTTCACTTTGGAATACCGCTGGTTGTCCAGACCTGCTTGCGCAACGGAGCCGAATACGTTTTCAATACCGCTGCCGTCCGTCTTAATCGACCGTACGGCTTGCTTAATCGTTTCAATGTCAGCCGTCGGTTTTGGCAACATCGGATTCAGCGATTCGCCAAACGCGTAGACTTGTGTCAACAGCGGCAAGTCATCGTATTTTTTGAACGCTTCACCGCCCGATTGTTCGATTGCATCAAGCTGAGAATAAACGCGGTCAAATCTGCGAACAACTTCATCCCTCTGCTTGAGCAAGCTGGCCGATTGATCAAACATCCAAATGACGAGAGTTTTACGTTCCTCGAGCGAAAGTAATATTTCATGCGTTATGCGATCAATCGCACCCGATGTGCCGGTCGTTGCGTGGCCGGCAATACCTTTAACGGCAATAGAATTCACCTCCATCGCATGTTGTTCCTCAGGGATGTATTCACTCATCTGAATATCGCCCAGATCACGGATTTCCTGCTCGACATCCAACTCGACATCTACAATCTCATCGACGGTAGGAGCCATCTGTAATACGGCTTGAAAATTATCGCTATCGTTGGAACCGATAGTGTCCTGCTCGTCGTATTCCACGTCATATAACGGCGACTCGTCAAGCAATGTCTCTACCGGCTGTGGAACAATAACGGAAATAGGTTCGTTAATTTGTCGGCGGACGAAAATGGATGCTAAGACAAGCAAAAGCGCGACATGAACGAGCAAGCTCAACACCCAGAACGGCGTTTCTCCGTCCAGTGGCGTGTCATCCTTCCCCGTCTTTATCATCCACCACAACTTAAGTCTGCGCGTTAACTTCACTATTTCTCCCGTGGCAATTTCTTGCGACGCCTGATTCTCAAGATTGCGGTTGTTTGCATCGCCGCATCTTATGTTATCGCATTCTCGGCAGGCTTCTCGGCGTAGTTGTTCTGGCTACAGCCGATATGAGTGGTTAGGATGTTTTTTAACGTCGTCGACGAGACGCGGATGTGGAAGACGGTATTATTATTGTCAACAAAAACGCACCGCACATCAAGATTTGCGATTAGGATCAAAACTGCGACAAATTGAAGAATTCGTAAGTTGTTTGCCAATTTTTTCGGAACATTGATTGGGACCAGTTTATCGCCGAGACGTACAATTTATTGACTAAAACAATCTTCGATCCTAATATCCGATAAAGGCAAGGTTTCGACCCTTAGTTGCGAGAAATCTAATATGTACAACAAAAAAATTCCAAAACTTAGCGCGACAATCTGTTTGATTTGCTTAGCTCTAGGTGTTTTTGCCAATCCCGCCGTCGGATGGCCACAAGACAAAAACAACAAAAAAGAAAAAGCAGCGGACCCCGAGGTCGTCAATCTTGTGACATCCGATTTCGTCAAGCTTCAGTGCACGTTCTATCCGGGGAGTAACGCCAAGGAGACGATCCCTATTGTATTGCTGCATCGATGGGACGAATCGGACGCTCGTGAAGCCATGTTCCCACTCGCGGGTTATCTGCAGAGTAATTTCGGCCATGCTGTGATCATTCCGGATTTACGTGGACACGGCAAAAGCATCGACGTTGTCAATAGTGATGAAACGTTGAACAAGGATCGTTGGCGTGCCACCGAAATGGCAGCCGTTGTCGAAGACATCGAGGCCTGCAAAAAATTTCTGGTCAAAAAGAACAACGAAGGCGAGCTCAATATCGATTTGCTCACTGTAATTGCCGAAGGCGAATCCAATATCCAAGCCGTAGCCTGGACAATGCGGGATTGGAGTTACGGTGAACTGGGCGGAGTAAAACAGGGTCGTGATGTCAAAGCGTTAGTCATGATCGATCCGGTCCGTTCATTCAAAGGTCTGAATTGCAATGATGCTTTGAAGAGCCCGTTGTTTTCCGGCCGTGGCTTGGACCCGCTACCGGTATTGGTATCCGCCGAATCCAAGAAATCCAAAGACGCCTCCACCATTGCAAACAACTTGAAGCGCGCACGAAAGTCCAAAGATCTAAAAGATCCGCTAGTTGATTTCTTCAAGTATCGAGTCAAGCAGAACAGAAAAGTTATTCGGATCAATCGAAACGAATATCAAGATTTAGCAGGCGTCATCGGTGACTTCATCAATAACCGCGTCAACTCAAGGAAACACGACTTCCGCTGGCAGGATCGATCTCAATAAATTCTTGTACTGGTACTGATTGTCGAGCGGCGATTGTGACTGATGAAGTGAGTCGGTTCTTGTCCTCCGCAATCGTCACTTAACAATCGACCCGCAACGATCCAGGTCAAGGGTGCAAATCGCCGAGGGTTTATTGCTCCGGTATTTTTAGCTGCTGGCCCAATGGCAAATGACCTGGGTCCGCCAGCAGGCTTTTGTTGAGGGAATAGATCTCCAGATACCGTTGTGGCGAACCAAAGTATTCTTGGGCGATCGATTGCAATGTGTCGCCGTCACGTATGGTGTGCAGCCGAAATTGATTGGATTGATAACCGGCAAACGTTTGCTTGGGCTGAATTGGTACTAAATCCTGTCCAGATCTACTGTTGTCGTCCGAAACACGAAATGGCAGCAATGGATGATACCGATCGGAAATCCTCGGCGGTTGTTCAATCTCAAACATCTGTTGCGAATGGTCATTGTCCGAAACAGACGACGAACTGAAAATTGCCGGTTCAGCCTTTGCATGCTGGGAACCAAGCTCATTTGGATTTGGATTGAGCAAGGGTGCATCGCTCTCCACGGTTGCCGTGGCCGGCTTCTGCTGCCATTCGGTTTTTAACGCATCTTGGTTTTTGACAAATTGCGAATCGTTTTCGTCAGCGGGCTCGACCGATGATGGACTGCTGGGGTACTGCAGGGAGAAAAATATTGCCAGACCCAGAAACAACAAACCCACGGCCAAGCGCGAAATATCTTTCATCGTAATTGCCTAAATCGAAATGGATGGCGGCGTTGTGGACGGTCGACGACCGGCCCCGCCATCTGCTGGTGTGCGGCAACCAAAGAAATCTGAGCGGTCGTGGGACAAACGCGCTAACGTCTTACGATTTCTATCGAGGAAATCAGTGCGTTTCGTCAGCTGCGGTTTGAGCAACTAAGTCAATTTACGCGTGCCGATACCGGTTGTCCCGAAAATTACGATTGCCAGTGACACCTGGCAGATCATCAGGGTTGATTCAAAGAAAAACCGGAGGAAATGCCTCCGGTAAATCACCTGTCCTGAAATTGGAATCGCATCAGGCTTTCTCAGGCTCGGCCACCGAAACACCTCGGTTCATCAACCACAGCAAAACGGGTGACGCGACAAAAATGGAACTGTACGTTCCCACCATCACTCCAATCACAAGAGCAAAAGCGAACGCGTGAATGGCGTCGCCACCAATCACGTATAGGATGGAAACCACCAACAACGTCGTTAGCGATGTCAGGATGGTTCGCGACAAAGTCTGTGAAATACTCTTGTTGATAATTTCTGCCGTAATATCGGCGCGTTTACCGCGCACTTCTCGAATCCGATCAAAAACGACGATCGTGTCGTTCAACGAATATCCAATAATCGTCAATAGTGCGGCAACAACCGAGAGGCTGATCCGGAAGTCTTGCACCAGCAAGAAACCAAATGCTCCCGACAACCAGTAACTAATGGCAATGGCACCGAGGACAACCAGCACGTCGTGCACCAAAGCTACGATAGCCGCTAAGCCAAACGCTACGTTCTGAAAACGGATCCACACATAGGCAACAATACCGATCAAGCTGGCAATCATCGCGAACAAGGCTTTTTGCTGAGTTTGGCCTGCGACTTGGCTACCGACACCGCTGCTACTGGCAAAATATGGCTGGCCAGCCATCTTAGCCTTGACGTCCGCCAAGATTACTTTCGCATCGTCGGGGTTGACTACCAGTATTTCCAAATCCCAAAACCGGTCGCGATCTCCTTCGTCCTTTTTTTCGTCATCGGTTGACACGGAAATATCTTGTGCGCGCATGCGATTTCCACGATCCCTGGCCGCATCGATCAGATAATTCTTAACAGAAATCCCTGTGATTGGGTGCGCGAATTCAAGACGCGTCTTAACCGCGTATTTATCTACCAGGCCCGGAATCTGAGCTTGATTTGCATTTAGTTCGTTTTCTTGCGGCGCCAACAATCCATCGTCGTCGGGGGGCGATGTCTCAACTTGTCCAGTTTGCTGCTCGTCTTGTTTAGCCTCGTTCCCTTTTTGTTCGTCTTGCTTGACCTCACCCTTGGATTCGTCTTGAATCATCAATAACGACGTGTTTAGACCGCTGGCCATAGCTGGCGAGATAGACATCGGCGACAGACTCAGTTGCTGATTGTTCTCTTGACCATCATTAGTCTGCGGATCCGCAGATTTTGGATCCTCTACTGGGGGATTCCCAGTGCCAATGTTGCCATCATCCTTATTTTGAATACCTGCCGGCGGCGACTCGCCGGGATTATCAAGGCCTGGTGTCTGTCGGCCGCTCCGCTCAAGTTTTGTTACCCGGATTAGGTTGGGGTCGTAATCCATGTTGAGCATGACCAACTTGTCCTTGAACACTTCCGCAATGATTTCATCGAGCTTCTGTTGCGATACAGCGTTCTCGTCCTCGATCACAGGCAGGCTGCTGTCAACCATAAACGCATTTGCATTGTCAGCCATTTGAGTGACCGAATATCGGATCGGATCTCCGAGGTGGTCAAAGTCCCCAGCTTCTAGTTCGGCTTTGACATCCTCGGCGGTCGTTGGTTGCACAAATTCGATTCGCGCAGTTGAACCGCCGGCAATGTCTGTATCGAGCATGCCCGATCCGCGATACAGCAGGGCGGCTAGACCGATCCCGATAACAAGGATCGAAACCACAAATGCGATTCGACGCTTGCCGATGAAATCGAGCAGAGTGGATCCTATGACACTTCGCATTCTCAGATCCGTAATCCAACGTCGACGTTCCGCGATGTCGAAAAAGACCCGCGAACAGAAAATCGACGTGAACATACACATCAGGATTCCGACGATCAACGTTACTGAAAAACTACGCAATTGTTCCGATCCAATCACGTAAAGAATGACGGCAGTGATCAATGTGGTCAAATTCGCGTCGACGATCGTTGTGGTGGCCCGGTCAAACCCATTGCGGATCGCCATCCGCAGCGCCGAACCGCGCCTCAACTCCTCGCGAATTCTCTCGAATATCAGAATGTTTGCATCAACCGACATTCCAATGGTCAGCACGAGTCCGGCTAACCCCGTTAACGTCAAGTTGACATTGATTAACAGCAGAATCGAAAGGGTAAAAATCAAATTCAACGTCAGCGCGGCGCAAGCGGCAAAACCGCAGAATCGATAATAAAACATCATGAAAACTAGAACGATCACCAGTGAAATCCCAATCGCAAACAGGCCTTTTTTCTTTAGCTCTTCGCCCAATTGGGACAGAATCTGGTCCATGCTGATCCAGTTTTTGCGAAGCGCCACGTCAAGTTTTCCGGAATTCAAAACCGCAATGTAGCCGCTGATTTCATCCTCTGTGAAACTTCCTTCGATGACACCGTTGCTGCGAATGGGATCATTGATCCGAGGAGCCGCCTGCAATTGTTCGTCGAGCACAATTCCCAATAAACGATATCGGTCACCATTTTTCTGGTTGGTACTGGTCAGTGCCCACATTCGTTTGCCGCCAAGGGCATCCATGCTGAATTCGATACGCAGATTCGCGTTGGCGTCAAATCCCTTTCGAACCGACGTCAAATACTTGCCTTCGACGTTGAATCGATCTTCGCGGGGATGGACCATCAGAATCTCGACATCGGTAATGTCGCGATCCTTGAGCCACTCATTGAACTGAAAGCGCCCTTGGGCCAGGTTGCTGCGGTCAAACGGAATGGCCGTGACATCAATAATTTCTCCCGTTTGAGCGTTTCGGACCAAGTGATCACCCTGCGGTAGAAATTTGAACGGTAACAGCTGTTTTGAATTTCGATCTTTGGGCTGTTCACGGGCCAACAAAAACCATTCACCAAGCTTTTTCCCATTTGGATTTTCGTCATCCGGAGCGGAGAATACCTCTCGGTCGCGATTGTATGTCGTTGCGCGGGCGATCCGAAACATCTCGCCATCGTTCGCTTCGTCCGCAACGATGCGGAACAACAATTGACCTGCCGTAATCAGCCGTTCCCAAATCCTTTCGGCTTCCTCTTTTTCAACGTCCGGAATGATCACTTCCATCTTGTCATTACCCAGCGCGCGAATCACGATTTCACGAACGCCCGACGGGTCAATTCGCTGCTTCAACTGGGGAATGATTTGTTGAATTGTGATCCTTTCTTCACCTGGAAGAACCTTTTGTTCGTTCAATTGACCGATAATGGTCACGCCGCCGCGAAGGTCGACGCCGAATTTGAATGGAATGCTATTGAGTCCGTTGGTATCGCGACTCATTTCAGCAGATTTGCCGTAATACACCAAACCGCTTGTGATCAGGCAAAACAGGATCAGCGAAATCTTCCAGCCGACCTCCGGCAGACGAAATCGCTTTGCCAAGGTCCGGCCGATAAAAATGCACAAGGGTATGGAAAGTAGAACCGCCAAAAAAATCAAAAAATTCGGGTTGAGAAACCAGGTGCCGGTCGAGTCCTTTGGTGTTTCGCCAGCGTTTTGCGCAAACAAAAATACTTGGGCAAATATATTCATGATTCCGCTATGCATAGTTAACAGGTTGATAGAAATAATAGTGATCACTCGTCCTTCTTGTCATCGTCTTCCATGATCCGCAGTATCGAGCTCCTCAGCACCTGCATTTTTGTGTTTGAAGATTCATCGATCCGCAATGTGACGTAATTCGTATCCTCACGCGCGGTTACCACCGTTCCGATGATGCCACCGGCCGTGACGACTCGATCGTTTTTCTTCAGCGTCTTGAGCCGCTCTTTACTCTTGGTATCACCCTTGCGCGGACGCATCAGCAACATCATTACCACGAGGGCTAACATCATTGGCAAAAAGAACCCGAGTCCAAAGGGGCTTGATTGCGAACCTGCATCAGCAGCCTTCTCGGCCGCTTCGCCGCCACCCTTGGACTCCAGCTGAGCCCACCAACCTAATACATGATGAAAAAAAAGCATCGAGGTTCTCTTTTCCAGGAAGATTGTTTCACCCGCGCCGAATCATCCAAGGATGCACGATCCCAAACATCGATTCGTCAGCGAGTGCGACAGGCGTTGCTTAGCTTGGCGAATCAGCCTCCCGAAATACCCGGATTAACTCGATCGCCGTCGATAGCGGGTCGGTCCGCCTTGGACCGAGATTTGATACTTCTGAACCGCAGCCAATCATCATAAATCTTTACCACATAAGGAACAAGGGCACATTTTTTGGCGGTTCGGATCCGTGTTTCTGGGGGTAATCGAAACACTAATTAACGCTAACGGCTATAGGACTCAGAGAGTTTGAAAAGATGTTTCTCGAGCTTGCCAGTGGGGCCAAAAATTTATCAGGTATTCGATTAGTTGCTGGGCGATTCGCAAGTAGTCATACTTGGCCTTAATGCTCCGGAGAAGCATGCTGAGAGACTTGTTTTCGGTGAACCTGTTTCAGGTACCGTTGTCTACCGATTTGGTACAAAACAAACAGGATCGAGATTCCAACCCATCAAGCGTTCGCGACAGAATTCCAGGAACGAATCGTTTTGAATTGCCTCTCGCGCACGTGCCATTAGTTGTTGGTAATAGGCCAGATTGTGCAAAGACAAAAGCGTCGGACCAAGCATTTCACCTGCCATAAACAAGTGACGGATATACGCTCGACTGAGGTTGGAATAGGGAGTTCCGGTTCGTTGATCCAAAGGACGTGGATCGGATTTATGTGAGGCATTTCGCATTCTTAACGGGCCGGCATCCGTGAAGGCCAGTGCGTTGCGTCCGTTTCGGGTGGGCATCACACAATCGAACATGTCGACGCCTCGACAGATGCATGCCAGCAAATCTTCCGGCCGGCCAACACCCATCAAATACCTGGGACAGTGATTGGGAAGCAATGGCGCGGTCGATTCAACGATCCGGTACATATCTGACGGCTCTTCGCCAACACTCAAACCACCAATTGCGTACCCATCGAAATCGAGATTTATCAATTGCTCTGCACAACTTTGTCTTAAGTCGATTTCCAATCCACCTTGGACTATGCCAAACAATGCTTGCGCCTCTGACATGGCCGTCTGTCGACATCGGTGAGCCCACAATATCGTGCGTCGGCAACTGTCTTCAATCTCGTCTCGTGACGACGGGAGAGGCGGTAGATGGTCTAATGCCATAGCAATATCGCTGCCTAACGATCGCTGAATCGCCATCGACTTTTCCGGAGAGATTTCAATCTGGCTACCGTCGATGTGCGATCGAAACGTGACCGCCCGATCGTCGATGTTCGCTAGTTTGGCCAAACTGAATATTTGGAATCCACCGCTATCGGTCAGGATCGGGCGGTCCCAACCCATGAATTTGTGCAGGCCACCCATTTTTTCGACAACCGATTCGCCCGGCCGCAGTGCGAGGTGGTACGTATTGCCAAGCAGGATTTCAGTACCCGTTTCCAGCAACATTGCGGTCGTCAATCCTTTGACGGTTGCCTGTGTACCTACCGGCATGAACGCTGGCAATTGCACTTCGCCATGGGGTGTGATCAGCCGACCCAGCCGAGCTCCACAATGTCGATCAACGTGAAGCAACTCGAACCTGAACGTAGCTTGGCCCGGCTGCGACGATCCAGGCTGGCCGGACTCGGACGACGCAGCTTGGCCTGGCACGGACGATGCAGCTTGTTCCGACTCGGATGACAACGAGCTGACAAAGTCCGGTTGCATTCCCCCCTTTTTCAAAGGGGGGTTAGGGGGGTTCATTCCAATGAATTATTCACCGCGCAACTTGATGGCAAAATGTTCCAGTTTCTCGCGAATTTCGTTGAGGCTGGTCACACCAAAGTTTTTGCACTCGAGCAGATCGTCGGCGGACTTTCGCACAAGTTCGCCAATGGTCGTCAATCCTAATCGCGTCATACATTTGCGTGCACGGACCGACAGGTTCAGATCGGCAATGGGACGCTCGTACAAAGCCTGCTCTTCTTGCGAAAGATGGCTCACATCGAGCGGTTCTTGGATTTCCTCTTTTTCGTGTACAAATTGCCCGATCGAAAGGCCTTTGTTGGTCAACATCTCGCGAATTTCGACCAGCGAAGTTTCCCCGAAATTCTTGCTGTTGAGCAATTCCATTTCCGAGACCTTGGTTAAGTCTCCAAGCGTATCGATGCCCATTTTCTGTAAACAGTTTCGGCTGCGGACGGACAATTCGAATTGCGACACGGGAATGTTCATGATCGTCTTTAGCTGTTCCTGACGCCGCTTTTGTTCGTAGTCAAAAAACGGGTCCATCGATGCCAACGAGTCTCGGCGATAAAGCCTGGCCCGCTGATGGTTGGGATCAAACTCGAGGATTCGATCGTAGCATTGCTGGGCCATGTCGTAGCGATCGTGATCTTCGTACATCAGGCCCAGATTAAGCAACACGCCAACATTTGTAGGAAACACGGCAGCCGCGCGCTGGTACAGTTCGAGAGCTCGTTCGTCATTCCCTCGTCGATCGTTTTCCAAAGCCAATCCAAATAATGCGCCGGAATGTTTACCGTCGGCTTCAACCGCACGTTCGTAAAGCGCAATGACTTCTTCAGGATTATCACCGCGCTGGGCAATGGTCGCGGCCCGCTGGTAAAGGTATTCTGCCGATTGCTCGATGGGACCAAACATGTTGTCTAAAATCGACATGGCTTGTTCGAGATTGCCGCTTTGGCGATGGGCTTCCGCGATGGCAAGTAAACATTGATCACCGTTGTAGCCCGCGGTTTTGGCTGCTTCGTAACAACTGATGGCCTGCTGACTACTACCTAGCGAATAGCTGGCCTTGCCCATATAAAACTGAGACAAAGCTCCGCCATCGGCATTACTCAGCACGGCAATCGCATCGGTGTAATGCCCCAGCAGATACTGACAAACGCCTAATCGTACGGACGACGCTGGCGTCCGGTTTTCCTGGCGTGCCAAATCGTCGGTGAGTTCTCTAAGCTGAGAGTATTGAGAATAGTCATCGCTAATACGTTGCGAGACGATTCGTATCTCTTCTGGCCCAAACGAAGTGTTTGACGAAACAATATCTTTCAATTCAAGTTCCAGACCATGCATCATGGCGTTTTGCTCCTCTGACAGTTTTGCCCCGTCGCCGGGACGCTAATTTTATTCCCCCCCTTTTTGCAAAGGGGGGTTTAGGGGGGGTCCGGCGTGGACGGATGTATTTCTTATGGTAAGCCAGCGGCGGGAGTCGAACCCGCAACCCCCGCATTACGAATGCGGTGCTCTGCCAATTGAAGCTACGCTGGCATATTTTTTCCGAATCGAATTAGTCTATAAATTGCCGTAAAAACGGGCAAGGCCGCGCGCCCAGTGTCGGCATCATCGCCGTTACCGCCTGATTATGTACTCCTGGAGCCACTCACGCCTGCTTGTACTCTTGAACGGAATCCATTTCGAGGGCCTCACACTTGCCGTTTGCTGGCGTATTCTCTCATCGCCTCTCGGATCTTGTCGATTTGATCGGTCAATTCTGCAAAGTACTGGTAAGCGGATTCCTGCTGGTTTTGTTGAACGAGTTCTTCAACGAATACGGCCGTTTGCAGCGCGACCGAGGTCTCGAGAAACAACATCGAACCTTTCAACGAGTGCGCGGCGGCAGCCAGAGCCGGGATGTCTCCTGCTTCAATGGCTTGTTGGCCAGCCGCAATCAGCCGCGGCGTCTCGACAAGAAACGTGTCGACAAGCTCGTCCAATAGTTCCTGGTCTCCTCCGGTGTTTGCCAGTGCCCGATCCCAGGCGATTTCATTGTCCTTTGGTCCAACGAACTCCACCACCTCGTTGCTGAACTGTTTCGTGCTAGGAACCTCGTTGCTTGCCGAGCCAAAAAGTTGGTTGAGCTTGGCGGCCATTTCCTGCAATCGAATCGGCTTGGTCAAATAATCGTCCATTCCAGCCTCGAGGCACTCTTCGCGATCGCCTTTCATCGCGTGAGCGGTCATGGCGACGATCGGGATATGCGTGTTGCTCTGTTGCTCGCCGTGGCGGATTAAGCGTGTCGCCGTTAACCCATCCATCTCAGGCATCTGGACATCCATCAAAATCAAATCGAAGCCTCCCATGTCGTCCAATTTCTGAATGGCTTCGATACCGTTGCCGGCGACGGTAACATGGTGGCCGAGACTGCCGAGGATTCCCAACGCCAGTTTCTGATTGATCGCATTGTCTTCGGCTAAAAGGATATGCAGATTGCTGACGCCTGCGGCGCCCGGCAGAACGTCGACGGGTTCATCAACCGAAGTGCCGACCAGACCCTGCTGGTCCATCGATGTGACGATGGTTTCAAACAACTCAGATTGTTTGATCGGCTTGATCAAATGATTGGGAACGCCGATTTCGCGCAGTTGATTGGCGTCATCGGGTCGCGCGCCGGATGTGAGCATGATAATCGACGAGCCATCCAGCAGTTTTTTGTTGAGGATTTCTTGCGCAAGCTGAATCCCATCCACGTCCGGCATGTTGACATCAGAAATGATGAATTTAATCGGGTCTTTTTCCGCGTCGGCATCTGCCAGAGTTTGTATTGCCTGTGCGGCCCCCGATGCTGTGATGGGAGACATACCCCAATTGGTAAGCATGTCTTTAAGAATGCGGCGGTTGGTTGCGTTGTCGTCGACCACCAACACTCGCAGGCCGCTGATGACGACCAGCTGTTCGTTTCGCTGCGTCTCGCGCTGCGTCTCATCGATTCCAAGCGTCACCGAAAACTGAAATTTGCTGCCGATTCCTTCCTGACTGTCGACCCAGATTCGCCCGCCCATCAGCCCAACGAGGCGCGACGATATTGCCAGGCCAAGTCCGCTTCCGCCAAAACGCCGAGTTGTCGAAGCGTCGGCCTGTTCAAACTCTTCAAATACCGTTTTGCATTTTGCTGGGGAAATTCCAATGCCCGTATCGGAGACCGAAAAATGCAACGTTGCATTTTCTTCGTCCTGAGATTCGCAAAGGATTTCTAAAACGACTTCGCCTTTTTCAGTAAACTTAATCGCGTTGCCGACCAGGTTGACGACGATTTGCCGAATTCGACCTGCATCGCCAATCAGAAGTTTTGGAATTTGGTTGTCGACATTCACAGCCAATTCGATTCCTTTTGCATAAGCGCGCAGACCCAATGATTTCATTGTGTCTCCCAGGGATTCGCGGATGTCGAAAGCGGCGTACTCGAGTTCCAGTTTGCCGGCATCAATTTTCGAAAAATCGAGGATGTCGTTGATCAACGCCAGTAGAGATTCACCTGAATCCTGAACCATATTCAAGTATTCGCGTTGAGTTTCGCTGAGTTGAGTCTCTAGCAGCAGATCCGTCATGCCGATGATTGCATTCATCGGTGTACGGATTTCGTGACTCATGTTGGCCAGAAAGTCGCCTTTGGCCCGGTTGGCCAGGTCGGCGGTGTCTTTGGCGGCTCGCAATTCAGATTCAGTGGCCTTTAAATGAGTGATATCGCGATCGATTCCTACCAATCCGGTAACCTTTCCCGCACTGTCGCGCAGGGGAAGTTTCGAAGTCAAGATCCATATATCATCACCCTCTTGGTTGCTCATGCGTTCTTCGCGCTCAATCAGTGGTTGTCCCGTTGAGATCACTTGGTTGTCGTCGGCTCGCTCGGGGTCCGCTTGCTCGTGTGGCAAGAAATCAAAATTGGTTTTACCTACCACTTCATCGACGGAACCTGCGCCCAGAATTTTCTGGACCGCTTGATTGACGACGACGTATTTGCCGCTGCTGTCCTTGACGTAAATGAAGTCTGGCAGATTATCCATAATGGTCTGCAGCATATCGCGCTCGTCCTGCAGCAGCTTTTCGGCTTTTTTTTGATCGGTGATGTCCCAAAAGATGGTTTGCACCCCGACGATGTTTCCGTCAGCATCATGCACGGGACTTTTTCGCACTTCATAATGCTGCCGCCGGTCGCCGTCGTCGATCGATTTTTCGGTGATCAAAAGCTCGCCAGTTTCGATTACTTGCCGGTCTTCCGATTGAAGCCGTGTTGCCATTTCCTGCGGGTAAAAATCAAAATCGGATTTGCCAATAATTTCCTGCGGCGTATTTTCAAACAGCTGTGCGAATTTGTTGGTTACAACTGTAAATTTGCCGTCACGGTCCTTGCAGGCGAGGTAGGCGGGAAGCTCTTCGATCAGAGCCAGGTAGTACAGTTCGGGGTCCGCGCGCGTGGGAACCGAGTTTTGTGCATCGCTGCCCATTGTCTGTTGATCGTGTGGATTTGCAGATGATCGATCCGACATGCATCCCCGTTTTCGGTTTCGATGCGCAGAGGAGTCCGGTTTGGCAACCCTGATATTCTATGCGATTTGACGCGCGAAAAGAGCGCTCAGCGGTTTCGACTGACAAAATTACAACGAGAATCGCAAAAACTGAGGGAAACTAAGCGTGAGAATTGAAGCGAAGGGCCTTGCTTTTCACAACTCAGACACGTCGCCGATCAAAACGTCCATCTCGTCCGGTCACTAATCGCTACTTTTTGTCGATGAGCTATCCGCCTTGCTTTTTGAAGTCGAGTCGCCGGACTTTGAGCTAGAATCGGATTTCTTGCTGGCGGATTTGGATTCGGATTTCTTTTTAGCGGCGTCGGCGCCCTTTTTGTATGAATCGCTGCGGTAATCGGTTTGGTAAAAGCCGCTTCCTTTGAACACCACTGCCGCTCCGGTACCAAACAAGCGACGCAGCTTGCTCTTGCTGCACTCCGGGCACTTTTTGATCGGATCTTCGGTGATCCGCTGAAATAATTCAAACTCGTGATCGCAAGCTTCGCAAACGTAATCGTAGGTAGGCATATTTTGCTCAAAAAACAAAATCTAGGTTGATACTCTGTCAGTATAATTCCGTTGAAATCAACTCCCAGTAGAAACTACGACTTTCGCAGGACGAACTACCCGATCGTGCAGCGTATAACCCGATTGGACTTCTGACACGATATGATTCGCATCAATCTCGTCGCTAGGTTGCATTTGGACTGCTTCGTGTAGATGGGGGTCAAACGGGTGACCGACCGTCGGAATTCGCGTGCAACCCTGATGCTGTAACGCGGCGACTAATTGAGTGGCGACGATTTCAACACCCTGTTTTAAACTGCCCGCGCTGTCTTCCGTTCCAACAGCTTCCAAAGCTCGGTCGAGATTGTCGAGGACTTCAAGCAGATTGTTGATCAACGGCATCGAGGCATATTTCAATTGATCCTGCGTGTCCTTTTGTTTGCGGCGACGGAAGTTTTCCAAATCAGCCTGGTACCTCAAGGCGCGTTTTTCGGCGTCTTCGAGTTTGGCTCGTAACGAATCGATTGTGTCGACCGAACCGTCCTGATGGGCTTCGGCAATGTCGGCGGCGACTGCATCCTCTAATGCTGCGTCATCGGATTCGAGCGCTGATTCTGTCACAGATTGGTCGTTTTGGTCGGTTGTCGATTCGGGTTGTTCAACAGTCATATTAGCGATTTTTTGGCAATTTGATTCGTTTGAAGATCAAAATGGTAGATTCAGTCTTGAATAGCAAAATAGTCTTTGATTTTGTCCAGGAATGATTTGCGCTGAGGTGAAACGTCAGCGTTTTCTAATTCGGCAAGTTCACGCAGCAGCTCTTCCTGTCTTTCATTCAGTTTTTTGGGAGTTTCAATAAAGGTTTGGACGAGCAAATCACCCTTTCGGCCAGTTTGCGTATCCGGCATTCCCCGGCCTGCAATCTTGAATACGTCGCCCGATTGCGATCCCGAAGGAATCGTTAACGAATTCGGGCCTTCGAGCGTTGGCACGTCAATCGTAGAGCCCAAAGCGGCTTGGGAATAGGTAATCGGCAATTGCAAGATCAGGTTGGGGCCGTCGCGATGGAAAAGCTTGTGCTTTCTCAATCTGATAAAGCAATAACAATCGCCAGGCGGTCCGCCGAAGGGGCTTGGTTCGCCCTCACCTTTGAGTCGGACTCGCATGCCGTCATCGACACCAGCGGGAATCGCGACATCCAGTTCGACTTTGTTTTGCTTGATTCCCTGTCCCCGACAAACATTGCACGGTTCAACAATCAGTTGCCCATTACCACGGCAGGCTGGACACGTCGTCTGGACTCGTAGAATTCCGGTGGACTGCAGGACTTGACCGTGACCGCCGCATTGGGGGCAGGTTGTCGGTTGGGTCCCTGGTTTACTACCGCTTCCATCGCAGTTTTCACAACGCTCGCCGCGAGTAAATGAGATCGTTTTTTGAATCCCTGTGGCGGCTTCTTCCAGGGTTAGTGAAACATCAGACCGAATGTCCGCACCCTGTCGCTGCCGCCGCCTGCCACCGCCAAAGAAGTTGCCGAAAACGCCGTCCCCGAAGATTTCGGAAAATGCGGACATGATGTCATCGGCCGATCCAAATGATGATGCCGCACCATCAACACCCGCGTGCCCAAACCGATCGTAACGAGCGCGCTTGTTGGGATCGCCGAGAATGTCATAAGCCTCAGCCGCCTCCTTGAATTTGAGGCCGGCCTCTTCGTCGTTTGGATTGCTGTCTGGATGAAACTGTACCGCGAGTTTACGATACGCTTTGGCAATCTCGCGATCCGACGAATGTCGTTGGACACCGAGCACTTCGTAATAACATTTTTTTACTACCATCGGGTCGACCGCGTATTAGTCGCGGCATTGATCAACAGTTCAAAAAACAGGCCACCCAAATCAGGTGGCCCGCGAAGATTCAACATTGGGGTCACCGATTAAACGAAGGATCGTTTAAGGTTCCCAAGGATAGGGACAATCGCTGAATTAGGCGATAGCACCTTCGACACTTCGTTTTTTCTTATCTTCGTCTTCGTAATTGGAAACCATGGCGTCGGTGGTCAGTAACAAGCCTGCGATGCTTGCAGCATTTCTAAGAGCTGTCCGAACCACCTTCACAGGATCAATCACTCCCGCCTTATACATATCGGTATACTCGCATGCGTTGGCTTCATATCCGGTGTTTTTTGGCTTGCCAGCAATCGTGTCGGCCACTACGGATCCATCGATACCTCCATTGTCGGCAATTTGACGAACCGGAGCGTCGAGCACATGCCAAATGATGTCGACACCGATTTTTTCGTCGCCTTTGGCGCTCGCACGCGCCTTTTCGACCGCTTCACGACTGCGAAGCAGTGCCACGCCACCACCGGGCAATATGCCTTCTTCGATAGCAGCGCGAGTCGCATGCAAAGCATCTTCGACACGAGCTTTCTTTTGCTTCATTTCCGTTTCGGTTTCGGCACCGACTTTAACCACCGCGACGCCGCCCGTGAGTTTGGCGAGTCGTTCCTGAAGCTTTTCACGATCATAATCGCTGTCCGTCTGCTCGATCATCTTTCGAATTTGATCGATACGAGCGTTGACGTCCTTTCGTGATCCGCCGCCTTCGACAATGGTGGTATTGTTCTTGTCGACGGTAATCTTCTTAGCCTTGCCAAGATGGTCCATGGACAAGTTTTCAAGTTGCAATCCGAGATCTTCGCTAATTAACGTACCACCAGTCAGAGTGGCCATATCTCCAAGCATCGCCTTTCGCCGATCACCAAAACCCGGCGCCTTAACGGCACAAACGTTTAGCGTGCCGCGCAGTTTGTTGACGACCAACAACGTGAGCGCTTCGGCATCAACATCTTCAGCGATGATTAGCATGGGTTGACCGGTTTGACCGACCTTTTCGAGAATTGGAACGAGATCACGAATGTTGCTGATTTTCTTTTCAAACAACAACACCAGCGCGTTTTCGAATTCGCAATCCATATCTGAGGGACGATTAATGAAATACGGTGAAATGTAGCCTTTGTCAAACTGCATTCCGTCAACGTATTCGACCGTCGTTTCACGCGTTTTGCCTTCTTCAACCGTAATCACGCCGTCGTTTCCGACCCGATGTAATGCATCAGCAAGCAGATTGCCAATTTCCATGTCGTTATTTGCACTGATTGCTCCGACATGGGCCACGTCGCTTTTCTCTTTCTTGGAAACGGGTTTGGCCATATCTTGCAAAAATGCTTCCGCTGCGGTCACCGCTTTTTCGATGCCACGTCGAACGGCTTGCGGGTTGCTGCCGGCAACGATGTTCCGAATTCCTTCGCGAAAGATAGCACGAGCCAAGATGGTTGCCGTGGTTGTACCGTCACCAGCTAAGTCCGAGGTTTTTTGAGCAACCTCAGAAACCAGTTTGGCACCCATGTTCTCAAATCGATCTTCCAGTTCGATCTCCTTGGCGACCGAAACGCCGTCTTTGGTTACCGTTGGTCCGCCAAACGATTTATTTATGATCACGTTTCGTCCCGTGGGACCCATCGTAATTGCTACGGCATCCGACAGCTTGTCGATACCTTTCAACATTCGTTGGCGTGCGTAGTCGTCAAAAAGTAATTGCTTTGGCACGATTATTTATTCCTTATTCGTTAGTAGTTCTCGTTAATTTGCGTTGCAACTAAACAACCTTCGCCAGGATGTCGCTCTCACGCAAAATCTTGACATCCAGACCGTCGATCTCAATTTCGGTTCCGCCATATTTTCCAAAGATGACTTGGTCGCCAACGGTCACGGAAACCGCTCCTCGGGATCCGTCGTCCATCAATTTGCCAGGACCGACAGCCAATACCGTTCCGCGCTGCGGTTTTTCTTTCGCATTGTCCGGAAGAACGATTCCTCCCGATGTGGTTTCTTCGGCTTCAAGCGGCTCGACAACGATTCGATCATCCAGCGGACGAATTTTGATTTTCGACATTTGTATTTTCCTTATAGGAGTTATGTATTTGTAGTTGTTAACAAAATCTTGATTACATCATGCCTGGCATGCCGCCCATGCCACCCATGCCACCCATACCGCCCATGCCACCCATGCCGCCCATGCCCATATCGCCACCCATTCCGTGGTGATCGTGGGGGCCGGCTTCGTCTTCCTCGTCTTTTGGTATTTCGGTGACGAGCGATTCAGTCGTCAGCAGCAACGCTGCGACACTGGCTGCGTTTTGAAGCGCCGTGCGAACAACCATTGCTGGATCGATAACTCCGTCTTCGATCAGGTCGCTATATTGACCGGTTTCAACATTGAAACCTTCGTTTTTGGATTTGAGCTGGCGTACACGATTCACGACAACCGCACCGTCATGCCCGGCATTCTCGGCAATTGAACGAAGCGGGTAGTCGAGCACGTTCTTGACAATATTCACGCCTGTCTGCTCGTCACCACCGATGTCGAGCTTATCAAGTGCTTTTGCCGCTCGAATCAAGGCGACACCGCCACCGGCAACAATGCCTTCTTTGAGGGCAGCGGCAGTAGCGCTTTTGGCATCTTCGAGCAAGTCTTTGCGCTCTTTCATTTCGGTCTCGGTAGCAGCACCGACATTGATTTGCGCTACCCCGCCAGCGAGCTTGGCCAAACGCTCTTGCAATTTTTCGCGATCGTAGTCGCTATCGGTCACCTTGATTTCGTTGCGAATTTGTTGCGATCGAGCATCGATTTTAGATTTGTCGCCGGTGCCACCGATGATGATCGTTTCCTCGGACGAAATCCGGACTTTTTTGGCTTTTCCAAGGTCACTGAGTTTAATGCTTTCCAGCTGAATACCCAGATCCTTAAAGATCGGTTCGCCGCCGGTCAACACGCCAATGTCACCCATGATGGCTTTGCGCCGATCACCGTATCCGGGTGCTTTGACGGCAGCGACCTGCAATATGCCGCGCATTTTGTTGACTACGAGTGTTGCCAATGCTTCGCCTTCGATATCTTCAGCAATAATTAGCAGCGGCTTTTTGTCCTTGCTGACCGCCTCGAGCAGCGGTATCAGAGCTTTGTTGGAGGAGATCTTTTCTTCGTAGAGCAGAATGTAACAGCTATTGAATTCGACGGTTACATCGTCTTGATTAGTCACGAAGTGCGGGGAAAGGAATCCACGATCGAATTGCATCCCTTCGACCACTTCGACGGATGTTTCACTGCCCCGGCCCTCTTCGACGGTAATTACTCCGTCTTTGCCGACTTTGAGAAACGCGTCAGCCAACACACTTCCGATTGAGGGGTCGTTATTCCCCGCTATCGTGGCAACCTGCTGAATCTCCTTTTTGTTTTTTTCATTGATTGCAGTGGCTTGTTTGTCGATCTGCGCGGCGACTGCCTCGGTCGCTTTGGCGATGCCCCTTGATAAGGCCATCGGGTCATAACCCGCGGCAATCATCTTCAATCCTTCACGGAATATCGCTTCGGCCAAGACGGTTGCGGTAGTCGTCCCATCACCGGCGATTTCATTCGTTTTGCTGGCGGCTTCTTTGACCAACTGAACGCCGAGGTTTTCGTACGGATCGTCGAGTTCGATGTCCTCGGCAACCGTGACACCGTCTTTGGTGATCTTCGGTGATCCCCAACCCTTGTCCAAAACCGCATTTCGGCCTCGCGGGCCCAACGTGCTGCGGACGGCTCTCGCCAGTTTCGATACGCCCGACATCAGTGGGGCTCGAGCTGCATCGTCAAATACCATTTGTTTTGCCACGGTAGATTCTCCCATGATTTGGCAAAGTTAGTTATGTATTTCGAAAGCGGTCATCAGGATAAACCGCGATTTCGTCAGTTATTGCGATCTCTCGCACGCCGGCGGAGTGGCCTACTCGTGAATGCACCTGGCGCGCATTCTGTCAGCCTATTGCCGGAAGCTGCCGAATTTACGCAATCATCGTGCCAATGGCGAAAACATGGGATTTTGAGCGATTTTTCCGTGATTTGATCAATTCGTTAGCCACATAGTCCTTGGGGCATCCTTGCGATCAGTTAACAGGGTGACAAGTTGGCAGCGTGAGTCGATAGTCATAAAAACGCTTAGCCATTTGATATTTCGGGTCGTCATAAACGTGACAGCAGCACAATCGGAGCTCGGATTTTGGGATCCTTGGCCCAAGGCACATCCAATTGAATTTCGACAAACCACTTGATCGAAAATCGTTTGCCGCTGGCCGATAAGGGCGCCTCAGTTTCCGCGTTTAACGAGAATTCTTGAGTATGAGTTTGGGATATGATTCCGGGTATGTTCAAGCGGACCGTATCTGATTTGTAGGTATGGACATCGGTGTGCCCATGCGCTTCACTGTTTTCAATTCCGATCATACGCACGAGCATCCCGTCGCAATTGAGTGGCTTAGGCGTCTCGATCACGAATATGCCTTCGATAACCTCGCCCAAACGATACTTGTCGGCGATCAATGCCATCTCAATCTTCAAATCGGGTGCAAAGATTCGATCGATCAAGCCGCGTCCGTCATCGTCCGGGTAGCTAGTTCGAACCGGATTCGTCTTGAATTCTGAGTCGATCATCGGTTCCACGCGAAAGGACTGGTTTGCCTTGACGTCAAATGCGAGTGGGACGTCCACGCGAATCGACAACTCGTAAAAGACTCGCGACTTTTCACCTGTGTGAGTAGGCGGTGCGTCCCCAGGAATCGACAACTCAACTTCGAATCGGTGTTCGCCCGGATCTAAGAGGTCGTGTTTTCCGCCACCAAACATTGTTGATAGCGCGTCGGAGACGTTTCCAAAGAATCCAAGGCGCCTGTTGCCGGCCAATAATTCCGCTTTGGTGACAATCGGTTCGTGCTCAACCGCCGTATGGGTCTGGGTTTTGACGTTACCCTTCGAGTCGGTCGTGGTCGTTGTGTAAACCGCTTTGGTTTCTTCGACGCCTGAGAAGTCGCCGTGAATCCCTCGTACTTTTAGCGGTTTGTCCAGAAACAGCGTGACCGGAACCGACTGGGTCTGACCACGAATCAGAATATCGGATGGCGGTTCGATAAGGATTCGACTTGCCACGGAGGTGCCTTCAAAAAGAAGACATTCTAGAACGTTGTCATTCTATTTACCAATGGATATCGAACCCAAAGAACGCTCCGTGATAGAACAGGTCGCTTTGGTCCAGTCCGGTTGCTACTAAACCGGCGCCGATGGGACTCATGTTGCTCAATTGATCCGGGGCCAGTGCCAATCCGGAGATCCACATGAATTGGTAGCCGCCGATAAGAGAGACACGCGGAAACAACTCGAAATCACCCATCAACCCGGATTCGCCAACGAAGGCAGGAGGCGTGCC
>CAJHZH010001052.1_pt1 | contig 30366 bp, 18 predicted proteins | sample 9198951 | NCBI WGS metagenome assembly CAJHZH01 (sample SAMEA7708381, study PRJEB35096) | sediment metagenome | biome: marine neritic benthic zone biome [ENVO:01000025]; feature: sediment [ENVO:00002007]; material: shallow marine sediment [ENVO:03000034] sea grass bed [ENVO_01000059] ...
GCGACGCAGCCGATCGAATAGGATCCGTAGTTGTCAAAAATCGGTCGCCACGTAACACCCGCATTTTCGGTCTTCCATACACCTCCCGACGCTGCCGCTACGTACCAGGTACTGCGTCGCACCGGATCGACGGCAATGTCGATAATCCGCCCGGACATAAACGCCGGACCGATACTGCGGAATTTCAAAGCGGAAACAAAGTTGGAATTGATGCCGGGGCTCGCATCCGCAGGCTCGTCAGAATCCTGGGCCGCGACAGATTGGCAGAAAATTGAACAAACAAGTAAAAAGGACAGCCAAGGCCGAATGGACATAAGTCTCTCCGAAGCAAATCTGGGTCGATAATAGTGTAGGGACAACTTGACGGAGGCCATTAGAACCGCACCAAAGCACACGGCCTCCAACTAATTTTCGAAATCATTAAACTCAATCTTAATTAGAGTTGTGCCCGAGCGGAATCAATCCGTTTCCGCGATTTACAACTTCTTGCTCGTCACCCGATATTTGGATCGCATGTGCTGAAATCTCTGGAATCCCGGTGAGTAAATACATCAATATTGGCGATGACGGTACGGCCCGCTGTTGGTGGTGCGGCAGCGACCCGCTGTATGTCGCCTATCACGACCGAGAATGGGGTGAGCCGGTTTACGATGACAGGCGATTGTTCGAAAAAATTTGTCTCGAGGGGTTCCAGGCCGGGTTAAGTTGGTTGACGATTCTCAAAAAGCGCGAAGCTTTTCGCGACGCGTTTGGCCAGTTTGAGATCGAGCGAGTTTGCAGATTCAACTCGAGGTCCGTCCAGAAATTGCTCAACAACGAACAAATCGTTCGACATCGAGGCAAGATTGAGGCGACGATCAATAACGCCAAGCGCGCCATCGAATTAGCCGAAGACGTCGGGTCACTGAGTGAGTTTTTCTGGCAATTTGAACCTGATTCCCAGTTGAAGTTTGATCCACGGAGATCGGTCACCGACGAATCAAAACGGATGAGCCGCGAACTCAAAAAACGCGGCTGGAAATTCGTCGGTGCTACGACGTGCTATTCGTTCATGCAGGCGATGGGTTTTGTCAACGATCATCATCCCAAATGTTTTCGCTGGTCAGAACTCGATCGAACATTGACTCCTTGAAACGCAGATTGGCGATACAGGCTAGCATCTTGCGGGCTAGCGGCAGTCGATGGCCGCATATTAGCTGTTTTATGCAAACTCATTTTGCGTACCAAAAATTTTTATAAACCATGTTTTGCATCGAATCAAATATCAACGCCGCTAAATAAAAACGTCGATGAATGATCTAGCGACGTCGATAAAGAATCGACGATCGCATCGATATTGTTTCTGATTTGAATCGCTGAAGATGATTATCTCGTTGCCCCACGACGTAATCGTGACGCTTGTTTTTTGCCGCGCTGCGGTGTTGCGGCTATGTAGCCTAGGAATTCTTGTTTGCGCTTTCACTTCTACGGCGCAGGCAGATTTGGTCACGATTAGCACAAGCACAGCGGCGGGACTCTCAAACCGGAATTCGCCGACCGATTTTGTTGGAATCCTCGACAGCGATTCACCAACGCAAATCGGCGGTCAAAACGTGAATTTCAACAACGTTCCGACGGGTGAGACATTTGCTGTCGGTGATATTGTCGGGAGGGATATTAACGCCTCGGGGGGCGGAAGAGTCTGGGACTACTTGCTCACCTTGCCACCCGATGCCGAAGTTGGAACTGGATTTACTGACATTGTTTTCAGCGGTCATGCGTTTGAGCGCGCAACTAATAACCTCGAAGGTACTGATCAACTGTCGTGGGAATTATTCCTCAATGGATCCGCCACTCCGGTCGATTTCGGCGGACCGCCAGCCGGTAGCGATTTCACTTCGTTTGATATCTCGCTAGCGGATCCGGGCGGCGCAACAGTCTCGCAGATTCGCGTTGCTTTTACCGTGACCAATTTTGATGCCGGTGCAGAATGGTTCGCCACCCGAGGCAGCCTGCGTGCAACCTACTCTGCTATTCCAGAACCCAGTGCGGTACCATTTATCTTACTGCTTTTTGTGATTGGCGAGTCAGTCGTTTTTCGCTCCGCGAGATGAATTCGATTGGCGGAGCGAAGTGCAAATCCAGAAGTAACGAACTGACTTAGGAGGCAACCGCTTGACGACGTGGACGGATTTTGCGCCATGCCCATCGCAGAATAAAGAATGCGACGACGATTCCAACCAACCAGGCCGCCATCGCGATAACGTTACCAACCACAAACACCACGAAATTTTGAACAAAGTTACCGGCGCGATCGAGCGAGTTCGTCCACGCAGTTGAAACTCGACTGCCAAGTGTCGGTGCTTGAGGTGGCTGGTAGTCCCGCTCCTCGCGAGCTGAAATGGACACCGTGGTCATTGCCGTCTGGTCCTTCAAGAACCGCAATCGACCTTCCATGCGTTCAATCTCTTCGCGAACTCTGGCTAGTTCGCGTTCGACTTCGATCACATGTTGAATCTTATCATCGGGCCGATCGAGCAGCTCGAGGATCCGCTCTTCCAACTTCTTTTTGTTAGCGATTCGCGCTTCCAAATCGACGAACTCCTCGGTGACATCCTGCGCATTTTGGTTTTGCGAGGTTGGCACACCGAGCTTGCTGACGGCATCCATAAACGACTCGTATCGTTCCACGGGGATTCGCGCTGTCCAGCGTCCGCTCCGCCGCTCTCCCTGCATGCGATCCAGATTGGACGAAGCAACATAGCCACCGTGATCGGCAACCGTTTTGCGCACTTTCTCTTCGAATCCATCAAAGTTGTCGACGACCAGGTTAACATTTGCCGTGTAAATGATTTTTCGCTCCATCGAACCAGAATTGTCGATTGGAGTTTGGGGCGTTTTTGAGACCTTTTCGCCTCCGACGGCACCGCCACTTCTTTCGAATTCAAGTGTCCCAGGCGGGACCCTTTTCGACGCATCGTGAAACATCGACGCAGCCAGTTGGCCTTGATCGATTTCGTCAGTAGCCGCGCCAACTGATGGCTCTGTCCACTCGGCCGACCCAGCACACCCAACACAGAATACGGTGGTAAAAATCAAGAAAGTTTTCATTGACATCCCGTTTCTACTAGTGGCGGTATTCGTTGGCTTGTCTCCCGCAGAATGTTTGTTCGTTATACCTCATTTCGTTCAAAAAAAATCAAAACAAATCGGGCAGTTTTTGCTTGACATTTACTATGGCATTTAGTACTACTATGAGTGATCGTAGCTTGGCGACGTCGAAAGGATGACAAATTGGGAAAAAAACCAATCGATCAACTTGGTGATCTGCAACGCGAAGTCCTCGAACTGTTATGGAAAACGGGCGGAGGTACGGTTGGGGATATGGTTATTCAATTGGCCGGTTCCGGCCGCAAGCTGGCTTATACAACCGTTTTGACCACGCTGCAAAATTTGGAACGCGCCGGCTGGGCTCGTCACCGCAAACAGGGCCGCGCGTATGTGTATCGCGCCGCCAAGAGTAAATCGAATGCCGGTGCCAGTTCTATTCGTTCGTTCATTACGCGAGCTTTTGACGGGGATCCGCACTTGATGTTTCAGACATTTATCAACGATCAAAATATGTCCGAGCAAGACCTGATTCGTTTGCGAAAAATGATCGAGAAAAAACGTCGGGAAATGGGCCCGGGAGGCAAGCAATGACCGATCCTGGATTCTGGATATTGATTCAGCTGACAACCTTATTGTTCTGTTCGCTGTTGGCCGCCTGGTTGATTAAGCGATCGGCTTGCCGAGCACATTTTGTACTTGTTGCATCATTGATCCTGGTTTTTTTGTTGCCATTTTTTACGTTGGTCGTTGCCACCAATGATCTCGGTGTGTTTGCCGCCAAGCCGCGACCGCTCGGCTACAGCCAACAAGCACTTGCCGGAGTACCGGACCTTGATTCGGTGATGGCATGGCAACCTCTCGAATCCCGCCCCTACGACCCCGTTCTGTTTGAATCGAATTTCGCGGCAGCAACAACGCCGACAACGAACGAAAACACGCGAGGCCAGTGGTCGTGGCCAACTTGGTCTCGGTCGTTGATCGTAATCTGGATCGCTTTATCATTGCTGTTTTCGTGGAAGATGTTCGTAGGAGTTCTCAAGTCAAAACGAATTTTGAGTTCCGGACGACCGGTTTCCGATCCCGTGTTGCTGGAGCAGTTCGAACAGGCCAGACATGACTTGAGCATTGCGAAATCCGTCGGATTGGAATCGTCGGATCAGATCGGGTGTCCAATGATCTGGTGCTGGAAGCGGCCAAGGTTGATGATTCCGCACGATTATTGGAAGAAACAGTCGACGGATTGGCGCGGCGTATTTTGTCACGAACTTGCACATCTCAAACGTCGCGACAACCTTTGGGATTTGTTGTCGCAATTTGTTCGGTGCGTTTTGCCTTGGCATCCGTTTGTATATGCTCTTGACCGATGGATGAAGCAGTTGAGTGAACGCGCTTGCGACAACTGGGCAATTCATACTGGTTCGCAGCCGGATCAATTTGCAGAGTCCATTTTGAACTTCGTACCGACGAAACAAACACTATTGTTTTCTCCGATGGCTTCACGTGGAGGTAATGTAATGAATAGGGTTGAGAATCTGTTATGCGAGAATATTGAAATTCGTCCCAATCTTGGAGGTCGCTGGATCGCGTTTACAGCGGTCGGTATGACATTTGCCGTAATGATCATTAGCGTGGCCCAACCGGGGGCCGGTTCGAATGTAGCGTGGGCCTCGGTTAACCAGGAGCAACAAGAACAAGAAAACGAGCAGTGGATCGACCGCCTCAAGGCAGCTCCCGACGGATCGCGGTGGTATGTCGGCGCCAATTTCGGACGCCAATTATCAGCACTGCCTGAAAACCAAGCGTTTGAAATTCTGAGTGCGTGTTGGGGTGAGATCGCCGATAGCGTGAGGCCGCAAATTCTCAAAGGGTTCACACCGGGGTTCAAAAAGACCGATGGTATCAACGAGGGCATATTTGAAGTTCTTCATCTCGGTTACAACGACCCTGACGAAACCGTTCGCAAATTTGCCCGATCCTATATCAATCAACTGACTTTTTCGTTGGATGCCAACGACAAAGATGCATACGAACAATGGCGCAAATCCAACGAAGGGAAAAAAGCCGAAGAGATCATCATCGGTGAAGCAAAGGCTTTCGCTGCGAGGCTAAGTGAGTTGAAGGGTGGCGATATTCTCGAAGCCGTCGCTCAGATCGGCGATGCATCTAATGATATGCGGGAATTTCACGCGATGCGCGAGGCGGCAGTCGAAGCCGGCATGATTGACGCACTACGTACCTGGGTCGATGAAGGAAAAATCAGTGCCCAAGATTCGCAAGTTCAGCAAATCGCTTCGAATATCATGAAATCGACCGAGTCAACCGAAACGGATGATGATCCACCGACGAGAACGGTTGAAGTTGCAAATGATCCGGAGTTTGAAGGATTTACGCTTAAGGAAGCATACGCCGGTGGAAACAAAAAGATGCGCTACTTTCTAAGCACCCGCGACGGTGAGGCTGGCCGTGCTGAGGAGGAAGGTCTCAAGTTGTTGTTGATTCTGCCAGGAGGTGATGGCAGCGAGGACTTTCAAGCCTGGTGCCGCCGCATTCACAAAAATGCCGCTCCCAGAGGTTACGCGATGGCTCAACTGATCGCGCCCGTTTGGTCAAAAGACGAAAACCGGGTTGTCTGGCCAACAAAGAAACTCAACCCCGACGATGCCAGCTTTACGACGGAGCAATTCATCAGCGAAGTCGTCAAGGACATCGGCAAACACGTGACCATCAATGATCGGTATGTGTTCACGCTCGGTTGGTCATCTGGCGGTCCGCCCTTGTACTCGGCCGCCTTGCAACCCAAAACACCGGTTACCGGAACGTTTGTGGCGATGAGTGTGTTTAAGCCACAATTGTTGCCGAAACTATCCGCGGCAAAAGGCCACGCGTTTTATTTGCTTCACTCCCCACAGGATTGGATCAAGATCGACCAGCACGCACGAGTCGCAGAGAAACAGCTTGGGAACGCTGGAGCAAGCGTCAAATTGCAAACGTACAGCGGCGGTCACGGTTGGCGCGACGATCCTTTCGGCAACATCCGTAGCGGCTTGGACTGGCTTGAAAAGAATGCCAACAAGAATATCCCGTAGCTTGATTTGGTTCCTTCGCTCGATGGTTTTCGTGTGTGGCCCGCCCGCTTTGCCGGTCGTCATTTGGGGACTGCCCTCCGGCCCTCAGCGTCGCCTACTACCGCGGAACGGCCCCAGAGTATTCCGCAAGGAACAATCACGGTCGCTCGAGGCCGAGCTTTTTCATGCGGTAGCGCAAAGTGCTCGGGTTCATGCCCAAACGATCGGCAGCGCCACCCGCGCCTTTGATCCGCCAATGGCATTCCTGAAGGACGCTGTAAATATGATTCCGCAGGACGTTGTCCATGCTCGCGGGCTTGGCCTCGGGGACGCTCATCGACGAATCGACCACCTCGAGAAGCGGTTCCACAATCAAGGTCGAACCTGGAGAGAGGATCAGGCCGCGCTCCAGCACGTTTTCCAATTCCCGAATGTTGCCCGGCCAGGGGTATTCGGCAATTCGGTTCATCGTCTTTGCAGATATCTCGTCGATCCTCTTTCCAAGCCTGGCTTGCTTGTTGGAAATGAAGTGCCAGACCAAAAGCGGAATGTCCTCGCGCCGTGCGCGAAGCGAGGGAACCTCTATTGGAAAGACGGCCAGACGATAGTAAAGATCGGGCCGAAACTTGCCTTCCCGCATCGCCCGTTGCAGGTTACGATTCGTCGCCGCAATCACACGCACATCCACGGTCCGCGTCTCGGCGGAACCAACCCGCTCAAAGGCCCCCTCCTGGAGCACGCGCAGCAGCTTGGTCTGTAGATCCGGATGAATCTCGCCGATTTCATCCAGAAAGATCGTGCCGCCGTCGGCCAACTCGAAGCGACCTAATTCTTGTGTCAGCGCTCCCGTATAGGCACCCTTCTCATGACCAAACAGCGCGCTCTCGATCAGGCTGCTCGGCAATGCCGCACAGTTAAGCTTGACCAACGGGCGATCTTTCCGGTTGCTGTGTTTGTAAATCGCTCGCGCAACCAGTTCCTTGCCGGTGCCGGTTTCTCCCATAATCAAGACGCTGGCGTCGGTCGCGGCTACCTGATCAATCTTGTTGAGCAAGTGCTTTAACAGATCGCTCTTGCCAACAAACTCGTCGAAACCGTAAACGCTTTGGACTTCCTCTCGGAGATAGAGATTCTCTGCCTGGAGCCGAGTTCGCAGGCGCTCGACTTCCGCCAGGGCGCTTCGCAACTCAAACTCCTTGTTCTTGCGATCGGAAATGTCGCGAATGCTGGCCGCAACCAGCGAGCCGCCGGCGGTTGCAATTGGGCTGAGGCTGATGTCCACCGGCAACTCGCGCCCGTTTTTGCACAGGGCCGAAAGGTCCTCTTTCCTGCTTCCCATCGATCGCGCAACCGGATTTGCGAGATAGGCAGTCGAACGTTCAACATGCTGCTTCCGAAATCGCTCAGGTACGATCATTTCCAGTGGCAGTCCGACCAACTCGTCCGACTTGTAGCCCAACAGCGTCGCCGCCTTGCTATTAGCAAAAGCGATCTTGCCATCCTCGCGCATCAGCACTACGGAGTCAGGCATGACCTCCAACAATCGGCAAATCTGTTCTTCTTCCATCGGTGCGTCTAAAATCGCTCGCGCCTCCCAGCTTCGCGCATCCCAGCGTCGTGCAGCCCGCCCCGAAATCACTCTTGGATCCCACTGACCGGCGCATCATAACGTGCACAGGGTGCAACAGTTGCTCCAAAGGACAATATTTCAAAAAAAGGACAGATTACTGCCCCTCTCTCCGCGCCTGCGCCAAGAAACAACGAAACCAAACTTGACACGCAAGTCGGGTCAAAGCCACTGCTTAGAGCGCATTGAATGACGGCGGCGGGCGCTTGGCGCGAAAAATGCCAAACAGAATCGGCATGAATGTGCGAATCACCTCGACCAGCGATGGTCAGCGAACGGTTCTCAACATTGCCGGCCGACTTGAATCCGCTGACATATCGGAACTAGACAAGGAAATCCTTTCGGAGATTGGATCGTTAGTGCTCGATTTGTCGGAACTACAGTCCGCGGATGAGACCGGAATTTTGAAGCTTGGTGAATTGGCGGAGGGCGGAGCCGAGTTTCGCGGCGTCTCGCCCTACCTGCAGATGCTTCTGGATGATCAGTCAACGTAAGGAGATCAACATATTCTTCCAATCTCAAATTCGATCAATCACCGACTTGCTCTTTCTTTGTCGTTGCTCACTTTAAACCATACGCGCCTTGGGGTGCTTTGCACAAAAGTTTTTGTCCCATTTTTAATCCGTTCTTAAATTCTGAATTTTTGATTCATAAACCTTGTAATTTATATCTCCCGGAGGCCACCGTTATGCGTGTTAGATCTTGGCTGTCATCGATCGTCAATGCAAATCAAATTCGACCCAACAGGACCGCCCGACGGCTGCTGAGCAAAAGGGCTGCCTCGCGGCAGCGGTCGATGCAGTTCGAGGCCTTGGAAAACCGCATACTGCTGTCCGTGGTGACGCCTGTGCTCTCCAGCAACGACATCGTTTTCAACGGTGATGCGGCGGCGGATTCAATTACGTTCTCCGTCAGCGGCGGTCTGCTCCAACACGATCGAGGGGGTGTTGATGGCTTCAACAGCAACGTCGATCTGGATTCCGTGACAGCCGGCGATCAGACGCGCCTGGTCAGCAATATCACGAGTTTGACGTACACCGATACTGGTAATAACGACACGGTGGCTCTTTCCGCCGGGAATTCGTTCGACTTCAATAATGCTGGGTTCACCTCAATTTCGGTAACGGCCCGCAACATCGTGATGAACTCGGGTTCCAGCATCACGACGCTCGATGGAGACATAACATTGAGCGCCAATCAAGCAGCGACGGCGTTGGGGAACTTCACAGGTATCTTCTTGAACGACGCTGACATCACCTCCACCACCGGAGACATCAGTATCACCGGCGCGAGCGGCATCGGTACGGGCACCTTCAACCAAGGGGTACGGGTGAACGCTAGTGTCGTCGAGTCGACCGGAACGACCAGCGCCGATGCCGGGAAGATCACCATCATGGGAACCGGAGGTGCCGGCGACGCAGCTACTGGTAATTCCATCGGAGGCGTTTACGTCAGTGATTCGACAATAATTTCCGATGCTGGTGACATCATGGTCACGGGGCAAGGGGGATCCGCCTTCCAATTCAACGACGGTATTAATTTCAGCAATGCGAGCTTATCTTCCAATGGTGGCGACATCACTCTTAATGGTACCGGTGGAAGCGGCAATGGCGGTGGTCATTCGGGAATCGAAACAGTTGCCGATTCGATGATCAGCAGTGTGGACGGTAACATTTCCATCACCGCCACGGGCGGAACCGGAGGTGGTTTTAATAACGGAGTCGAGCTGCGTGGAATGGACCTTCTAACGTCCGGAAGTGGCGACATCACCCTCAATGGTCAAGGATCCGGCAACGAAGGCTCAGGGATTTTGCTGGGCCTTAACCCCACATCGCCCTTTGGGGGGAATTTCAGCGCAGCCGCCACAGGGACCGGAAACATTCTCATGATCGGTCAAGGGACCGCCGCTGGTGGTGGCGATGGTGTCGTTGTTGGATTCTCTGCGGGCAGCCTGGCGAATGTGTCGGCCAACGGAAGCATCACGATTGCCGGTACCGGTGGTGGAGTTTCTGGGGGGGCAGGTGTGATCGTGCGAAACAGCGGCTCCGTGATGGCGATGGGAGATGGCGATATCACCATCAACGGTACCGGCGGCACCGGGACAAACGATAACTACGGAGTATATGTCGTTAATACTGGTTCGAAGGTGAGTTCGGTCGCAGGCGATATCTCGATCACCGGGCAGGCTGGAGGCACTGGCGCTGAAAACTTTGGCGTACAGTTTGCAGACGGCGGCGTGGTGGAGTCAACCGGAACGAGCAAAACCGATGCTGCGACAATTACCATCGATGGCACCGGTGGCGACGGGACGAATGACAACTATGGGGTGTATGTCGTTGACTCTGGATCGAGGATAAGTTCGGTAGCCGGAGATATCAGGGTCACCGGCCAAGGCGGAAACGGCACTGCCAGCTGGAACGTTGGCGTTTATTGGCATGACGGTGGCGTTGTGGAATCAACTGGAACGAGCAAGGTCGACGCCGCGACCATCACGATCGACGGTACCGGCGGCAACGGCACAGACTTCAACTACGGGACGCGTGTCAACGATCCGGGTGCGAAGGTGAGTTCGGTAGCCGGAGATATCTCGATCACCGGTCAAGGCGGCAACGGCACTGGCGTTGCAAACGCAGGCGTAATTGTGATCGACGGCGGCGTTGTGGAGTCAACCGGGACCAGCGTCGCGGATGCAGCGGCGATCACCATCGACGGAACCGGTGGTACCGGGACGAATCTTCAGATTGGGGTGCTGGTAAGGATCAACAGTGCGAGGGTGAGCTCGGTGGCGGGAGATATTACGATAACGGGTCAAGGCGGCAACGGCACTGGTCAATCCAACTTGGGCGTAATCGTGTACACCAGCGGTATTGTGGAGTCAACCGGGACGAGCAAAGCGAACGCCGCGACGATCACCATCAACGGGACCGCTGGAAACGGCACAAATTTTAACCACGGGGTAGTTGTTTGGCAGGCCGGTTCCAGGGTGAGTTCAGTGGCCGGAGATATCTCGATCACCGGTCAGGGCGGCAATGGCACTGGCGCGCAAAACACCGGCGTACAAGTTGTCGACGGCGCCGTTGTGGAGTCAACCGGGTCGAGCATTGCAGATGCCGCGACCATTACCATCGACGGGACCGGCGGCGACGGTACCACCGATAACCACGGCGTGTGGGTGCGACTCAATGGTGCGAGGGTGAGTTCGGTCGCCGGAGATATCTCGATCACCGGTCAGGGCGGCAACGGCACAGACGCCGCCAGTATCGAGGCCACCGGGATCGATGCCGGTTCAGGTGTCGTCACCCTAACGGCACCCACGGGCTTTATTCGAGAAGCCGAAGCCGGCACCGACATCGTCGGCAGCAACGTCATCGTTGACGGTGAAATTGCGCCGGCTGGACCAAGTGCAACCGGTCAGTTAGTCATCGATGGCGACGTCACCTTCAACAAAGACGATGCGTACACCGTCGAGCTAAACGGGCTGACCGCGGGTTCGGATTACGACCAACTGCAAGTCATCGGCACCGGCCACACGATCGACCTTGGCGACTCGACACTGAATGTCAACCTCGACTTTGCGCCCGCTATCGGCGACCAATTCGTAATCGTCGAGAATGTCGACAGCACCTCAACGGTCGTTGGCACCTTCGATGGCCTGGACGACGGAGATGGGTTCAGTGCGGGTGGGACCGTATTCCAGATCTTCTACAACGCCGGCGCCGACAACAACGACGTCGTGTTGGTTGTTGTGGCCACCTCCAGCATTATCGACTGCCCGTGTGACGGCGGTACGACCAAGGCCTTGCTGATCAACGGCACGTCACTGAACGACAAGATCGACGTCAAGCTGGGATCGATGGACGACACGTTCGAGATCAAGATCAAGGCCGGTTCCGGATCGATGGGCGTGGGGACCTTTCAGTTCGAGCAGACCCCCGAGCCGGGCGATGTGATCAGCAAGGTTATCGTCTATGGGCTGGACGGCAATGACGAGATAAAGGTCGACGCTGGCGTGGGTGTGAACGCGTGGCTGTTCGGCGGCACCGGTGACGACAAGTTAGAAGGTCGTGACGGGGATGACGTACTGGTCGGTGGAGTTGGCGACGATGAACTCAAAGGCGATAAAGGCAATGACATCCTCATCGGTGGCGACGGGAAGGACAAGCTCGACGGTGGTAAGGGCGAGGACATTCTGATCGGCGGGTGGACGATCTACGATGATGACCTGACAGCGTTGTGCGCCATCCAATCAGAATGGACACGAACTGACAACACGTTCATGGACCGCGTCCAGAACATCTTTGACGGCACCGGTAACACCGGCGGCTATGCTCTTAATGGCAGCACGGTGCAAGTCTCCGATGGCGAGATAGATGAGTTGAAGGGCGGCAGCGGAACGGACTGGTTCATCGCCGACGTGGACCCCGACGGAGACGACGACAAGGTGGGGAGCATCAAGGAAGGCGAGGCCCTGTTTGACGGCCTGGTGCTTACATTTGAGCCTTAAGCGATGTCGGTTATCGCGATAAACAAAACCATCAACCCGCTATCGCGGCGCGCTGGGTATGCGCTGGGTATGCGCTGTGACTATGCGCACTAGCGCGGCATCCGAAGATTTAGCCGTACGTTAGTCGTCGATCGCCTGCCGCGGAGCGTCAGGCCGACATTGTCGCCCCGGCACTCCGTGACGGGGATTCCCACGCATGCCGCCTAACACGGTTTTCGATTAGAATCACCAGGAGATGACCGAACCGAATCGAGAAAACGATAACGAAAAATATGCCGAGTTGATCGAGCGCGCCGAGGTGGTGTTAGGGCAGCAGTGGGCAGCCCCAGTCCAACTGGGGGAGGTCGAAAGAATCTCGGAAGAGCGCCGCCGCAATCTGCTGTTGCGCTGTAGGGTGCTTGAGGGACCCACCGATGCACCGGCGTCCGTGATCCTGAAGCGTGCGCGGCAACGACGATACGATCCGGATGATCCTAAATCGCGCCCCGCCGTCGGTTTGTTCCGCGACTGGGCTGGGCTGCAGTTCCTGGCGACGGTTGACGATGGCCGGTTGGCGTGCCCCAAGTTCTACGGTGGTGACCGCCACGTGGGCTTCTTTCTCATGGAAGACCTGGGCGGAACGGTCGAACTGGACGAGGTATTGACGCGAGGTTGCGCCGACGACGCGCGGCGCGCCCTGCTGATGCTGGCCGAAGCGCTGGGCCGGATGCACGCGCTGAGTGCCGGCCACGGCGACGGTTTCCAGCGGATTCGCGACGCCTTGGGGCCCGGCGATGGTGGCCAGCGTCAGCGGCTTGCCGAACATGCTCGGGACTACGCACCTGCATTGGTCAAGCGCTGTGAAGCGCTGGGTGTCAAGGTTGCGACGACGATCACGACAGACATCGAACATGTTGCCCAAGTGATGGCCGACCCGGGGCCGCTGTTGACTTACACGCATGCCGACGCTTGCCCCGACAACTCTGTTTTGGCAGGCGATCGACTTCGCTTGTTCGATTACGAGTTTGGCAATTTTCGCCACGCTCTGCTGGACGGTGTCTACGGATGGATCCGCTTCCCGACCTGCTGGTGCGTACGAGATATTCCCGCGTCGGTTGTCCACGAGATGGAGTCGGTCTATCGCGACGAACTGGTCCAAGGTTGCCCCGCGGCTGCCGACGATCAGGTGTACTATCCAGCGGTCGCTGACGCCTCAGCCTATTGGGTGCTGGAGAATCTGGCTCACTTGTTCGACCGGGCATTGCGTTATGAAGAGCCAAAAGGCACATCCACGAATCGTCAGCGAATCCTAGTACGGCTGACGGCTTTCTGCGAGGTCGCGGAGCGCGCTGATCACCTGGCAGGTTTGCGGAAGACGCTGGAGCGGCTGCTGGAAATCTTGCGACACAACTGGGCAGATAACATGCAGCTGTACGACGCGTTTGCCCAACCGACGTCATTGCCAGACGAAGACGTGCTGGCGATGATCGACGCCATCGCGGCAGTCGATTTGGATCGCGCCAGTAAACTGCTCGATTACACCCCAGGACTGGCCAATGCCAAGGCGACCGACGCGGATCAAACACCAATGTTGTACCTGGCAGTCGATGGTGGCAATAGCGAGTTAGTCAAGTTGCTTCTGGACCACGGTGCCGATTGGCGGATCACGACCCGCTCGGGATGGACCGTGCTGTCCCGGGCGTGTTCACACGGAACACCACAAATCGTCGATTTGCTGCTCGAGCACGGCGCCGACTTGAACACACGTGACATTTGGGGATCATTGCCCATCTACGGAGCTGTGACGACACGCAACGCCACGATGCTCGAGCACTTGGTGGCGCGCGGCGCGCGGCCTGACTTGAAGCTGGCAATCGATCTGAATCAGCTGGAGATGGCCCGGCAGTTGCTTGAGCAGGACTCCTCTTGTGCGCGGATGCGCTTTGGAACTGGTCTGACGCTGCTGCACGACTCGGCTCAAGTGGGCGACTCACGTCTGGCGGCCATCCAACTGCTATTGAAGTTCGGCGCCCGGGTCAACGCGACGACGAACTGGGGAGCGACGCCCTTGCACTTGGCCGCCCTTAACGGAAACTTGCGGACGATCCAGCTATTAAAAGAAAACGGCGCGGACGCCAATACCGAAGACAAACGCGGTCGAACTCCGCTGATGCTGGCGCTAGGCAAAGGACACTCGACATGCGCCGCATTGCTGGACGGCCACTCCGACAAGGGCGACGACGAGGGCGCGCAGGGCAAGCTTGGGTCTGCCGTGAGTAGGGTCGCGGACGAGACGGATCTGATCGATGAAGTGTTCACTGCCATCGGCGGGAGTCGAGACGAAGAGCCTCATCCGCTGGACGATCTGGACGTGAACTTTGGAGCCTGGTTTAAAAACACAGAGGAATAGGAAATTGCTTGCGCGGGACGCGAAAACGACACTCGCGGCGGCAAATCTTGCCTCCAGTCGAACGGTGACTTGCGACCGATTCTGAGCGACCGTTTACCACGCAAGTTTACCTGCGCAATTTGGGCGGCGTATTAGCAGAAGCTTTTGTACTTTCCTCTTCCGATCCTCCACAATCTCGGCGCTAACTTTATCGATCCACGCGTTTTACGGATTTGTCGGCGATGTTGACGGCATAGAACTCTGACTAACGGATGGAATTGCAAACGTTTGCTGGCGCCAGCTTGGCGGCATGTTTTTGTCGATTTCGATTGAAGCAAAGGGTTTCGTCGATCGCGCGCCCACCGAGCGCGCCCACCTGGCCATGAGCTTCAAGCCCGCTTTTAGATCAACTTGGTTCGATTCACCAAAGATTTCGTTGACTTTGGAGTGATCGGAATAGGCGTGAAGCACTTCATTACGGGCCGGAAGGTAATTGAAATCCGGCCTGGCGTCCATAACGTCACAAACGGCTTCGGCCAGTTCGTTGACAGTATACGGTTCGTCTGCGCCGATGTTAAACACTTGGCCCATTGCTTGAGGAACGTGTGGTGAACGACAAATGACTTGGGCGACCGGTTTCACGTAACTAAACGCTCGTGTTTGATTTCCATCGCCAAAAATGGTCAACGGCTGGCCGTGCATGATTTGATTCATGAAGATGCCGATGACGTTGCGGTACTTGTCGGAGATATTCTGGTACTCGCCGTAGACGTTGTGTGGACGGAAAATGATGTAGTCGAGCCCAAACATTTCGCGCGAACACTTTAGCTCTTGTTCAACAGCCAGCTTGGCGATGCCGTACGAATCCTCGGGTTGGGGAATCATTGCTTCTTGCATCGGCAACTGATTTTCGCCGTACACGGCGATCGAGGAAGTAAACACAAAACACTTGACGTCGAAATTAACAGCCGCGTTTATCAGGTTGACACTGCCGATCAGGTTGTTGTTGTAGTTGTAGCGTTTGATGAAATGGCTCAAACCCTCGGCAGCATACGCCGCCAGGTGAAAAACGTGGTCGAATCGGTGTTTGGAAAAAAGGCGATCCACCAACCGCGAATCAAGAATCGAACCTTCAACAAATTCGGCATGCTCAGGAACGTTTTCGCGAAATCCGCCGCTGAGATCATCAAGAACGACAACGCGTTGGCCATCGGCTAGTAAACCGCGGACCACGTGCGCGCCAATAAAACCGGCACCACCGGTAACCAGACAATTCATCGAATTCCTATCCCCAATTTTTGCGTAGCTGAATTTGCAAAAATTCAGATTTTGCTGATGCAACTGAATTCTGGGGAATCCAGCTGACTGTTGCTATGGCGAGGCTTCGCCGGCAATCAAATCCATTTGATCTGTATCGTAGGGTCTCAACGTCATATCCTCGTCACTTTCTAGATGCCATCGCCAGATTTTTCGGCCGCTGAAGTATTCGATCAATTGTTCGTTTTTTTCCTTTCCCATGTCCCGAGCCCAGACGATCCGCGAATCATCGATATTAGCCGCGTTATAAACCCATTCATCGACAATTCGGTAGCCGCGTTCGTACGAAACGATCACCAAGTGCTGATGATTGGAAGGCAACCGCTGCGTCACATAGAACCGAGGGTGCAAACGCGTCGGTTTTTGCCAATCGATTATTGTCGGGACGAGCTTAAGAATCGCAAAAATCACTACAGCCCGCGCGAGCATCGGCCCCCAACCCTGATGCCGCTGCCACACTCTCAAACGCCTTAAACATTGAACGTTGACAAAGAAAAACAATGCAATGATCGGAGCGAGATAGTGCGGGTACATCCAGGATGTCGCCAGTTGGGTTTGAATTACCAAAATCAATCCGATCGTCAACAGCGCAAATTTCATCCACGCGTTTTTCCATAACCAGGGAATAGTCAATAAGCAGATGCCCAAACACAAAGGCATAAAATCCCAAAGCAATCGGAACTTGCGACCAAGGCTTTTTGTGTATTCAGAAGGAGTTTGAAGCGATAACTGCCGATCGCGACCCCAGCTGTGAAAAAACTGTTCCATTCTCGCGTGATTGTAGACCGGGGATTGTGGCGGCTGGCTCCAGACAACAAGTGACGAGGCCGAGTATTTTTCATCGTGCAGTTGATACGGCATCGTAACGGCGTTGCCTGTGACGACGCGGTTGTAACCAGCAATGCCAGCAATCCCCAAAACACCGATCAGACAAATCGGTACAACTACGCGTGTAGACTTTTGATACCAACTAACCGAGTCGTATCTAATAAACCAGATTGCTAAGGAAACGAAAACCGGAATGCTAGCCAGCAACCCCTCCATAGGACGGGTGTTCGCCAGTACCACAAGCCCTAATGCCAATAAGCAACTATCGATCAGTTTGGGTTCACGCCAGATCCGACGTAGCGCTCCAAATACAAGTGCACCGCCCAACAACGCCACCGCGCCGCCCCAATACGACTGACCCCAGGCTCGCAGCAATGGCGCATGACAGGCAACAATCAATCCGCCAAGTGCTGCCCAGTTGGGTGAGAGCCACGCTCGAAACATCCAGTAGACCGACCCACATGCAAAGGCAAGAGCCAGCCACGCTCCCACGATCGGATGACCGGTCAGCCATTGACCGGTGGCCATCGCCAAACCGTTTCCCGGCGGATATTTGGACGCATAACTTGGCTGAGAAAGCACATGAAAGGTCTCAAAGTGCTCCCAATGCGGGTGCGCCCGGTTGGTGAGTCGACCGTGTGCATAAGTATCGCTGGCCAGTAAATAGGAAAACTCGTCGTGCGTCCACGGCAACGGGTAACGCATCGCCGTTAACATTGCGCTGAATGCCAAGCTAACGAGCACAATGGCGGCACCACAGAGCCATGGACGTTTGGCTAAACCATGTACATGGCGTTTTGCGGCCCTTAGCATCGGCACGCGTCGTGGACTGATCCGCGCTGCGAGGACTACCGCTAGAACCAGCATCCAGACCTTCAATGGCATCGAGATTTCTTCGTAAGTCCACATGCGTCAACGGTTTCCAGCTGTCTTTCCATCTTCCTTTGGGAGAATCCCGGCGTGCCGGGAGAAGGCTGGGTGAGGGCCAGTCAGTTCCAAATAACGTGTTTTGTGCGTCGACAGCATTGGCCTAATCGTTTCGCAAAGCCGTTCACTAATCTTTGTTGGTGAAGCCATTTCACCAAAAACCGTTTGGCCCCGCTTGGCAATCTCGAGAGCCCTCTCGTAATTATCTCGGGTCCAGCGAATCTTATCAGCTAAACTTTGGGCATTCCCTTCCGGAACGAGCAATACGTTGTGATCACCGGTGAGCAACTCTTCAACGGCTTGGCTCTGGCGCGTGATCAGCGGAATGCCCATCGCGAGCGCCTCGTAGACTTTGTTAGGGATGACTCGGGCGGCTTTTTCCGTAGTGCCAAATACCCCGAGTGCGACATGTGAGTGCGCGGCTTGTCGTTGGATCTCGATAGACGATTTCCAACCTGCGAATTCGATGTTTGTAATGCCTAGCGTGTTCCTCAGCTCATAACAGTCGTGATAGGTTTGGCCGTTACCAAAAATCGTGAAACGAATGTTGTCAGGTTTCAGTAATGCGGCGGCGCGAACGATGGTTTCCACGCCCTGGAGCGGAATAAACCCACCCCAGAAAAAAATCTGAAACGGTTCGTCCGAACTGTCGAATGACGGCTGGTTATCAAGAGGGCCGTTTTCAGCGCTGATCCACAATCGTCGCACGTTGGCATGTTTCGCCGAAAAGGTTGTTTTCAGGTATTCCACGTGCTGGTGCGTGTCGGTAAAGCACAAATCCGCGTTTTGCAGCATGTGCTTGTCCAACCAAAAACAGATCCCTCCAATTATCGAACGAGACTTGGCACGTTGTTTGTCGTTGACCAAGGTGTCGTATATCGAAAAATATGCGTCGGCGATAATCGGTCCGCGATAGAGAAGCCGGACCAAGGGAAATATCGGTTGCGCGAAAAACCCAACGAAAATGGCATCTGCGCGGCGCAGCCGACCGGAGATCCAGGCCCAAATCAGCTGTGACAAAACGATCGCCAGTCGTAGCGGGTAACTCTTTTGATTCGAAAGAATTTCATCGACACAGAAATGGTTGTGCAACCCCTGGCGGATAATTGAAACCCGAGAGTAGGCCGGCTGGCGCGTCGCAATGTAGATAATTTTTTTCACGACAATTTCCGAGTCTCTAGTTCAATAGCTTCGAGGGTGCAGCGGCCTGATTGCGGCGGCGAGCGAGAAGCGCAATCGTCAATTGGGCCAGCAATACTACGGTCAACGAGAACACCAGTCGATCGAATATGGCAACGGACAAGGCCACCGCGGTCGTCGTTCCCATTTTCGCGGCAACGAAGGTAACCGCGGCCTCTCGAAAACCGAGCGCGGCCGGAGTCACGGCAACTACAAACGCCAAATCGCCCAGCACCGATGCCATCAGCACTCCGACAAAGCCGACCTCCACGCCCATCGCCCAAAATGCAATCTGCAGGCGCAAGGCACGCAGCAAAACCATGGCAAAATGCAGCAAGCCGATTCGCCAAACGTTGCCCGAATGCGTCAACGTAAGCGTGGCACTACTAAGCCGATTCAGAAATCGTGTACCAATACCCTGATAGTTTTTCGGAACCTTCCAATGAACTGTCACCGCGACCCCGGAACCCAAGATTAGTATTGGCAGGCCGACGAGCAAAAACGTGGGCGGCCTGTGATTCAAAACCAGCCAATCGATTCCAAATACAATTCCGGTCACCAGGCTGCTGGCAAACACAAACAATCCCGCGTTGTAAAGTACGACAGAGCTGTAATCCATCAACGGCGTATTTCGCACTCGCTTTAGATAGACGGCAACCGTACCCACGCCAGATCGAGGCAACAGTAGATTTGTATAGGCACTGAGAATCGAAAGCGCAAACCCTTCACGTTCGTTGATCGAATCATCGTAGACGTCCAAACCAAGTTTTAGCGTGAGGCCCTGGGTCCACAGCATCAGCATATGGACGAGCGCGATCCCTAGAATGCCCAACCAATGCGCGTCCCGAATTCGATATAGCTGGTCATAATAGCCTCTGCCGGCATATAGAAAACATGCGACTACAACGATTGCCAGCAAAATCTTTAACCACCGCCGGTTCATCCCTTGTCCTCTCTTATGCCGCACTAACAGGCTTGCGCGCGACGGCGATGTAGCCGTCTGTACAATCGAATTTCAAAAACGGCATTTGAATCAGATTAAATGGCAGGAAAAAGAAATCATTCAGCAGCCAACGAAGTGAAGCAAATCGTTGACGTTCAATTCCGCTGGCTTCGGTGCGTTGCTGGCGGTTGCGTTCGTCGGATTGCAGTTTCCGTTCTGCAACAAAGTTTCGAAGCCGCTTTAAAATCAAACCGATCGGAAATCCATACGACAGAATGTCTGGTTTTTCAAATCCGGCGTCGGAGAGCTTTTGGATTAGTTCTTTTTTTTCGTAACGCCTGAAATGTCCTACCAACTCGTCTTCGGCAGAGAATAATCGCTGGTGTGCCGGAACCGACAACAGCAAATGACCTCCGGGCCTTACCAGCTGATACCACTGGGCCAGCGCGGCCCTGTCATCCTGAATGTGTTCTAGCACTTCCATACTAAGCAACAGATCTGCCGTCTTATTGAGATCTTGAGCGTCGCGGTCGTAGATCTCGACCTTTCTATTATCTTGCAACCTCGCCCGCATGATCTCGACCGCTTGAGGCGATATCTCGACCGCTGTACCGGGAATTTTCTGCTGGCTGATCCATTGTGCCATGTCCCCAGAAGCCGCGCCGATTTCGATGAAGTCATTTGGCCTGAGGCCGCGAATCAACCGCTTAATCACCCAACATCTCAGTAAGTACCGTGGCATGGGTACCCAGCGAGCGAGTATTCGTTTTCGTTCTTCTTGGGAGTACATTAGCCTGAGACCTCATCGGCTGATGCAGCGTTTTCGTTCATGAATTCAGAAATCTGAGCCTGCTGCTGCCTTACATTTTCCGACAACTCACGAACATTACAGTCGACTTTTTCAAGTAGTTTTCGATTGACCGATATCAAATCGGCGATAAACCCAACGACAATCCCTGCAATGCCGACTCCCAAACACATTGAACCGAGTATCAAAGATTGAATGTGCCCTACCCCAGCCGCAGTAATCAGGAAATAGAGGAACCGGACGTACAAAAATCCGCCGACTAAGCAACATGCCAAACCGGGGACCGCGAAAAAATGGAACGGCCGATAAGTCATGAATATTCGAATGATTGTCATCGCCGAACGACCGACGTATCCGGGAATGCTCTTAAATAGTCGCGATGGTCGCAGGTCGGGATTGGTACGAATTGGCACCGACTTTACGGCCATGTTTTTTTGACCGGCCTGAATGATAGTCTCCAGCGTGTAGGTGTAATCACTGAACACATTCAGACGCATCGCCGTGGCTCGACTGATCGCGCGAAATCCGCTCGGCGCGTCCTCGACGTCCGCTTTACTAACGGTTCGAACAACCCAGCTGCCGACTCGTTGGAGTACTTTTTTTGCTCGCGAAAAATGTGGAGTCGTCGAAATTGGCCGCTCGCCGATTACCATTTCCGCCTGTCCATTTACGATCGGATCAACCAATTTTTGTATGTCACCGGCGCAGTATTGATTGTCTGCGTCGGTGTTGACGATAACGTCGGCACCCTGCCGAACCGCCTCGTCGATCCCGGCCAGGAATGCGCGTGCCAATCCCTGATTTTTGGGTAGCTGCACGATGTGGTCGACACCGTAACCTCTGGCGACTGATGCGGTTTGATCCGTGCTTCCATCGTCAATGACCAACCACTGGACGTTCTCAAATCCGTCGATACTGCGAGGCAATTCTTCGAGAGTAATGCCAAGCGTTTCCGCCTCGTTAAAACATGGGATCTGAATGATCAGTTTGTTCAGCTTTGGTTTGGATTCGAATTGAGATGGATCGGATCCGATTGCCTGCTCGACCAGCTGCTCTGCCGTTTCAATCGTGGCATCAATGTTTTGTTCGTTTGCCAGCGAGGAGGGTACCGTCACGGCCTGAATCGTGTGGATGGGGTCCGAACTGGGGGAATGGGATGGCAAGTTCACTTGAGATCTCGCTGCAGACAGGGGGTTTTTAAGAGGCGAGAATATCGCTGGTGGCGGACGGTCAGCGCGGAAGCGACACAGAAACATAACCCGCTGGAATGTCTAGTCAATCAATACCGATCGGGCATTGAGAACGTTTGTTTGCGATTGTTCCGGTTCTAAGTTTGATGCCGGCGATTCCGGCGCACCTGGTATTCAATATCTGGTTCGACCAAACAGTATTCCGATGATGCCGATTCCAACGCCAGCCAGAATGCTGGTTATCTGTGCATCGCACCAACCAGGTATGGGCGGGATGCCTAAGGATGGTCCGAGCCAGGCGACCACGGCAGCTGGCAAGGCGAACAGAGACATTCTCCAGCCGCGAAAAATCGCGGTCACCAGCAGAATCAATCCAGCTACTCCGGATCCGAAACTGTCAAACCAGCTCCCCACGATCGGCCAATTGAGCGGTTGAGTCTGATCACTTGAAATTCCAATTTGTTTTGCCGCATCACTTACGCTGGTTCCGCCCTGATCGACGGTTGTGGTTGCGACATCCCTTATTTTCTCAACAGAAACCGTATCAAAAATACCATTTTGTTGCGCCCATAATGTGCAACCCGCGATTAACAAACATCCAAGCATGAGTCGCACGTGATTACCCAACAACAGATCAAAGGGACCCTCAAGGCGTTCTGCCAAGGGCCGGCGGCGGTACTTGCCGCTTCGAGCGTCGGCCAGCATCGCTTTGATTCGCTGCCGCTTAGCCTGCGCAGCGGCAACCGGGTCAATCGGAGCGTGCGGCCGATATTCAGTTGCAGCTCTCCGCCACGCGGCTGCTTCGTCAACCAGAGCTTTGGAAAACTGATCGGCTTTGGTCGCCGCCTCATCTTCGGACATTCCTGACTCAACCAGCGCCTCTTGTTCAATCTTTTGCAGCTTCTTGTGATCGCGTCGACTACGAGCAACTGATAGGCGCTCTTCGATTCGGTCGATCAGAAAATCACGAACCGGTCGAAAGCGTTTTCGTTTGGATCCGGCTTGCCATGACGCATCCGCGCGAACCGACCTCATCGCTTCGTAACCAAAGATGTCTTGAAAGTATTCTTCCCAATTCGACCCGGAATACTTTGCAATAAATCGTTGGATTGAGGATTCCTCGACGCCGGAGATTCGCAGCTTTTTCACCAGCTCTTCTACTGATTCAATCGCAGGTTTGCGTTGCAGCGCGATCTGCCGGTCGACGCCGAGGTAAAAAATCGCGGCCAGCGTAACCGCCAGGATTCCGGATACTATGCAAATACCCAGCGCCCCGGACACATAAATCAGCACAAGCGCAAGAATGCCGACGACCGCTATTTGAGCCCATCGTTTCAAATCAAAAGTACTGGCAAGTTCTCGCGCCTTTTCAAACTCGTGCGTTTGGTCTTGCCAACCACTGATCAGGAAATAGGAAATGGGTGTCAAAAACAAAAACACAACACAGCCGCTTACCCAACGCCAGCCAACAAAACTACAAAAGATAACGGCCACAATGCAGAACCCGAACAGCCCGATGGGGGCAAATTGCCGAACATTCGCCATGGGGACTTGATCGTATTCGCTTTTGCTTTTTTCGAGCAAAGCGACCTGTTGTTCGCTGGGCGAAAAGACTTCGCTCGAACTGATTCCTAAATAAGATTCGAGTTCAGTGATTACCTGACCCATATTTTCGAAACGCTCACCGGGATCCTTTGCAACCATCTTCACAACGATGTCCGAAAGGTTGGAATCGATTCGGTCAACGACCAATTCAGGGCGGACCACCGGTTCCTCACGATGTTTCGTGATCAGTTCAACGACGGAAGTTCCGCTGAACGGGGGCTTACCGGTTAGAAGTCCGTAAAATGTGCAGCCGAGTGCATAAATGTCGGCCCGGTGGTCAACTTTTGACGAATCGTCAGCTTGTTCGGGTGCCATATAACTAGCGGTTCCCAGAGTGGATCCCACTTGGGTGAGACGAGAGGAAGCTGCAGTCTTTTCAGCATCATCGCCGTCGCCTGTCAGATCATCATCGGTCCATTTGACAATACCCAAATCCGCGACTTTTACGATGCCTAGATCATTGAGTAACAGGTTGGCCGGCTTAATATCTCGATGGACCATTCCCTGGTTATGCGCGAACTGAAGTCCACGCGCGGCCTGCAGAATGTAACCGGCAGCTTGTTCTGGTTCGAGTCGTTTTTGACTTTTCAGCAGCTGGGCCAAGTCCTGCCCCTGCACAAACTCCATACTGAAAAAGCTTGTCCTCCCATCCCGACCCATATCATAGATTTGGACAACATTGTGATGTGTGAGTTGGGCCGCGGCATAAGCTTCTCGGATAAACCGAGACACGACTCGCGATTGATCGGCCAGATGTGATCGAACGACCTTCAATGCAACGTTCCGTTTGAGTGACAACTGTGTTGCTAAATAAACAACTCCTAATCCTCCTCGACCCAACTCGGACACGATGCGATAACCAGCGAGCTGTTTTGGGGATTCAGCATCGAGCGCAGAAGCGGACGCCTTGTCAATTTCAGTTTTTCGTGTCGCGGGGGCAGGAGCCTGCTGAGTTTTGATTTCTCGCTGATCTGGCCGAGTGGTCTTTTGGTCCAGCTGCTTTTCCGCGCGCGTTTCCGCAACGCGAATCGTTGGATCCGAAATCGCGCGAATGACAGGCTCGACGTCGTTTTCCGAGGCAATCGTCAGTTCGAATCGTTGTTTACAACGATTGCAGGTCGGAAGAAATTTTCCCGACTTCACCTGCTTGACGTTCAAGGTGAATTGACAATGGGGGCACTTGATTTGAATCATAAATTCCGATTATGTATGCGAACCGATTTCAATTATCGGGGCAAACACAACTCATCGCATGAAAAAACTGTTCAAGACCAAATTCACGATACCACAGAACCAGTATTTGTGTAGCACAACACGAAGGTGAATTTCAGCGTCAGCTGTTTAGAATACGGGAATCGCGGCTTGGGAACGGAATTAGCGAAACACTGGCTGGCTGTCAGTTCGCGTTTCGTCCGCCGACACGGCTGAGCGATTTTTTGTGCTCAGTGCCATCAGATCCAACCTGCGATTATTCATGCTGCGAGGCCCCGATTGGACAACGACGCAACCTGTCTCGGGGTCAAAATATCCAATGGATATCTTTGACGCTTGGCTAAGGCGGTCTTTCGCGATGTGTACCTTGTCCACGATCACCTGATCTGGCGTCGTTGTTGCAAATAGGTAAGGGTTTTGCGACGCTTGAAAAAGGATGTTTCCTGCATCATCGCAAACATGCATAAATCGACGCCGAAACCTGTCGGCTTTGAGCCTCCAAACCATTCGAATCGTGAGCGCATGCTCTGAGCATTGACTCTCGAATCCAAGTAGTGTCGCCTCGTCGGTGAAATGCACGTTGCGATAGTGCGCGGGCGTTTCGTTTACGATTCGCGTGATCAATTGTTTTGTTGAATAGACATTCCATTGAGACCATGCGTAAACCGTAGCGATAACGAGAAGCCCGCAAATCATAAACGACGGCCTTGCGATCACGCGTCCGCAAGAACCAACGAGCGGCAAAAGTGATCGCTTTAGTCCATTTTCATACGCGTTGAGAATCCATTTCTTGGAGGGTAATTCGACCATTCGATATAGCATAGCGGAGAACAATAATGTCAAGGCAAGACAAGCAGAAACGCCTATAAATGGAGACAGCCAATGTGGTGCGATCAGTTCGTCCAACCGGCGAATCCAGATCGTGTGTACCAAGTAAAACGCAAAACTGAGTTCACCGAGGTATACCATCGATCTTGAACCGGTCAGCTGCGACAAAATTCCCCGGCGAAGCGCAAATACATAAATCAACGCTGCAAATGTGATCGAGGATCCGCAAACGGAAAACCAATTTGCCAGTAACGGACCAAGCCATGGATGGCAATATATTGCACTGGCACCCCCCCAATTCCTAAACCAAACGTAGTACAAAGCGATCGACAACACACTTGCCAATTCCAGCAAGGTTCCGACGTAAAGGTTTGGACTGGCAGCAAAGTTTGTCCGTGACGTGGAATGACGCAAAAATATTCTCGCGGTAATGATGCCCACGACGAATTCAGACAGTCGAAACAACGGGTTTGTATAGATCACTGCAGCGGGTTGGATTGATGCGCCCAAAAGATCCACTGATTCGAGGACTTGCATTGCCCGCAATGAAACGAAAACAAAAACCAACAAACCTACGAAGCAAAGCCAGAATCTTTTCGGCGAGCCCAACAATAAAATTGGAAACGCCAGGTAAAAGAACATTTCGGTTGAAATGCTCCAGGCCGGCGCGTTGATACTCATCGACCACTGGATGTTTCCCGCCCAACTCTGCAACAGGCCGAGGCTCAACAGCCAATTCCAAAGACTGTGACCTTTGACCTGGTCAAACAAAACCAAGCCAGACAACATCAGGCAGACCACATGAAGCGGCCAGATCCGAGCGCACCGGGTAACCAAGAACTTGGCAACAGTCTGCTTCGTTAATCGATTGGCATAAACGTAGGTGAGTATAAATCCTGACAATACGAAAAAGAATGAGACGGCCGGTCCCAGATTCCAATCAAAATGGGGGATGCCGAATCGGCCACGAAGGTGATGTACAAAGATCACAAACGCGGCCACAAAACGCAAACCGGTTAAAGCCGAAAGGTTCTGGGGACGATCCGACATGGAATTGCACCGCAGTACTGAATCAACGACCGTGCGGCGACGGGGGAACGCATGGGCGAATCCCAACTATGCACTCAATTGCAAATTCCATTTCACAAGAAAATCGGGTCCGCCATCGATCCCAGATGGCGTGTAAGAGTGATCGGCGATCGAGGGACGCGTTATCGAATTGAAATTGTCATAACCGGAGCTAGATCAACAGGTCATCGTAGTATCACCGGTTTTTTTGCTGCGACGATTATTTGTCCCCGCATTCATTCGGCCAATTGACATAGTTCCCCAGATCAAAACGATAAGCATGGTTTGCCGACTTAATTCCTTCATCAAAATCGGGTTGTTTGGCGTTTAGGGTGTCATTGACCATGAATTTCAACCAACCTCAGCAGCCTTTTTCGGTTTTCCTGCCGCAAGTAGCTGATCTCGTCATTGAGTCGATCGGCATCGTCATATTTTAAGAGGAACGCCAGCTGGGATAGTCGGGCATTGGTATCGGGCAATTCATGTCGGCCTTCAAAGTTCATCAATCGAATTCGCGCCTCGACCCAACGCAACATCTGATACGACCGACACAAAAACTCGAAATCATCTGTGGCCAGAAAGCCGGCAGCATGCAATGCTTCGGCTGCATCCAGTGTGCCGGGCCGCAGGATCGATCTTTTTTCAGCCGCGTGCTTCAGTTGCAGCATCTGAACTGCAAACTCGACATCGACGGTCCCGCCTTCGCCTCGTTTTATGTTTTGCCGTGACGCGCCATCCTGCATTTTCATGCGCATGTCAAGTATTTCGCGGGCAAATGATGGCCGCCAAGGATGCATCGCGATCAGATTCTCAACCAATGACTTGATAAGACTCAATTGTTCGGTACTTTTTTTCTCGTTTGAACAATAAATGGGACGAGCTTTGCACAGCGCCAATCGCTCCCAAAGTTGACCGTCGCCTTGGGCAAAATAACGCGTAAACTCATTGACCGATACAGCCAAAGATCCGCTTTTGCCCGTGGGTCTTAATCGGCTATCGATCTCGTACAGACGACCATAACGTCCCGTTGTAGAAATTCGTTTAGTGATATTGGCTGCCAATCGACTGTAGAAGTCTTGGTGGCTCGTGGAATCCGTTCCTCCGCGGGTCAACTTGGATCCGTCTCCGTCATACAAAAACACAACGTCGAGATCGCTATGGTAATTTGGTTCACGGCCGCCGAGTTTGCCCAGTGCCAAAATAATAAACTGCCCTTCGCCGGAATCATCAGGCGCCGGAAATCCATATCGTGTCGTCAATAGTTCAAATTCGTGTTTGGCAATCTCGTTGACGCAAACCTCCGCGATATCCGACAAGGCGCACTGCGTATCGCGGATTTCGTCATGTCCCAGAACATCACGAATGCCGACTCTCAGATGTTGACTGTCCTTGAAGCTATGGATGATCGGTTCGATATCTTCTGCACCCGAGATCAATTCTCCAAGCAACTCCTTCAGAAAATTTAACGATGGAAGTTCGTGCATTACCAACGAGTCCATTAATCCATCGATCATGCCCGGATTGCTCGTTAACAAGTCGCACAGATAAGGGCTGGTCGAACACAGACGGACATACAGATTCATGGATGGACGATGCGAGCTAAACAGCTCCCACAACACGGACTTGCCACCCAGCGATTCGCTGACTCGATTGAGGTTGCGAAGGGTTTCGTGCGGATTGGGGGTTGTGGCGATTTCCTCGAGCAATCGGGAAGCGATCGCGGCTAAAAAATGGCGGCAACGCCGAGGGGAAAGAAAATTGTTCTTTTCCGTGGCCAGATCCATTAAGTGACGATAAGCATCCTGATCATCGCAGAAGCCGTATTTGTGTAGAACGTTGCCAATCCATGTTGGATCGGGTTGCGGATCCAAAATTAAATCAGCCGCACTTTGCACAGTTTCAAAATCACCCTCGTTGTCAACGTCTTCCCCAAAGGCGTCATGCAGCAAGTGATCGAGGATTTTCCGGTTATGATCGGTGATTTCGTTCAAATCCGCATGAAATTGATCGAGAACTCCCTGTCCGTTGTTCATTACGTAATCCATTCGACGAGCTATCGTGGCGATTTCGCTGTCGTCGGCCGGTAATGAATGAGTTTGCAAATCGAACAAGATCTGCAATCGGTGTTCAAGTTTTCGGAGCCACCGATATCCCCGATCAAGCAGCGCTTGCTCTTGCGAACTGATGCAACCGGATTCAAACAAACGGGAGATGGCTTCGAGTGTGTTGCCGGTTCGAAGCCGGTCGGATTCGTGACCGTGCAGCAACTGCAGAAACTGGATCACGAATTCAATATCCCTGATGCCACCGCGACCCGTTTTCAGGTTTCGGCCGTCTTTTCCCTCAACCAATGTACGTCGTTCGATCTGCCGTTTGAGTGCCTTGATACCTTGGATCTCGGTTGATAAAAAGCGTTTTGCATAGATCCAGTTCTGCAATGGATCTAAAAACGATTGGCCAAGCTTTGCATCGCCTGCAATCGTCCGAGCCTTGACCAGCGCCTGCTTTTCCCATGTTCGTCCTTGCAAATCATAATAACTAAGCGCATTGGGAACGCTGATTGCGATCGACGCCTTTGATCCGCCAGGCCGCAACCGTAAATCGACTCGATAGGCAACGCCCTCGCGAGTGTTTTCCGATAATAACTTGACAAGTTGACGACCCAGTCGATTAAAGTACTCGCGGTTACTGATTGATCGAGAACCATCGGTGTTTCCGTCTTCGTCGTAAAGGATGATCAAATCGATATCGCTGGAATAGTTGAGTTCCAATCCGCCAAGCTTACCCAGGGCAACCAGCACGACATTGGATGTTGAACCGGAACTTCCTATCGGCCCGCCATATTTTTCGATTAACCATCGTTGGCAGAACTCCAATGCAGCTTGGCAGATTGCATCGGCCAGATAGCTGATCTGCATGGTAACCGTTTGCAAATCCTGGCGTCCCACAATATCGCCAAAGGCGATTCTCAGGGTTTCCCGGTGCTTAAATCGCCGAATTCGCGCCATCGCCAATTCGTCGTCGTCCGCCGGAATACCCTGCAGCTCCGCGGTTAATGCATCGACAAGGATTTCACGGGCGATGGGTTGGCCTTCGGTCAACCGGAGCGAATCGTAGCTTTCCGTGTCCTTGATCAATAAGTCCGTCAAGTACTGACTGGTGGAGAAAATCTTGAGCAATATCGGTATCGAGGTCGGGTCCCGCTCAAACAAGCACGCTGCGGATAACGGACTGCGGACACTGACAAAGAACCTCTCCAAATTATTCAAGGCCATGTCCGGGTCGCTAACGTTCGGCAAGTGCTCCCTCAGCAGTTCAAAAAGAATCCCAAGTAGTTCAATCGGGACATGCAGTCGTGCAATGTTTAGAAGATTGGTATACGCGCGATCGGAATCACGGATTCCCAATAGCTCCAATTCTTCCTTCGCAAGCGACTTTTTTGCAAGAATGTCTTCGAATCGATTCGCGGTCGTCACATTGTCGCCCTATTGCTGGAGAGCGATTACAAAGCTCGTCGATGACGTCGTCTTCTCGACTGCGTGGATTTAGGTTTTTCTTTGACATCCATCGGCACATCAAATCCATCAATTGAGTCGTGCTGGAGCACCCGTTTAATTCGCTGTTCAATCTGTGCCAGAGACTTTCCCTGTTGCGGCGTGACGAGTGTGAAGGCAACTCCGTCCCGACCCATTCGGCCGGTTCGACCAACGCGATGGACATAGTCGTCACTTATTTCAGGCATATCAAAATTAATGATATGGGAAACGTGCGAGACATCGATGCCACGACCGACAACATCCGTCGCGA
>CAJHZH010000685.1_pt1 | contig 29633 bp, 21 predicted proteins | sample 9198951 | NCBI WGS metagenome assembly CAJHZH01 (sample SAMEA7708381, study PRJEB35096) | sediment metagenome | biome: marine neritic benthic zone biome [ENVO:01000025]; feature: sediment [ENVO:00002007]; material: shallow marine sediment [ENVO:03000034] sea grass bed [ENVO_01000059] ...
CGTGGCGATCACCAACGATCTCTACGTTGGTTAAGACCACCCCGTTCGGGGTTTTGTGTGGATGGTTTTGATTTCCCAGGGTTGCGCGAATGTTTGCTACCATAAAACATTCGCTGCACCCCTGGGCTGTCTTAATTTCACCGCTTCGCGGTTTGCCGTCATGGAAATTCAAGATGTTTTATAACAACGAGGTCGGTAGACCGCCCACACCTTAGAAATGACTCAAAAACAACTTTCGGTTTGTGTCACGTAGATCATTCTTGAACAGAAGCAAACAGAGGGAACGAAGTGCACCGTTTACTCCCGTTCTCTGATGACTTCAGATCGCAACCTATTCCAAATTGGCACCGGGAAGTATTAATATTGAGACTCCGTCGACCAATAAATCCTTTCCAGCGGATATTCATTGCGAAATTGCTTCCAACAAACGGCGACCACATCCTGATTCTTCACTTGGTAGCCTGGTAATTGAAGTTCCATGGCAAAAAAAACACTCATAAATCGACTCCAACAGCCCAGGCCCTTTATCGTTGTGGACTTCGATTACCGAGCGAATGACATCATCAGTCATTCCCACGCTTTTGTGAACAAACGATGCATTTACCCCTCCATTGAAGAAAACAAAGTGAAATGAGAAAACAGAGTTCCTTTGTTATCTTCGTTTGCTCCTGTTCAATCCATCATCACGAACTTGGGAAAGTTATTGTTGAGCGGATCCTTAGATCTGCCGTCTTTATCTGAGTACTAATTTTTGAAGTGGTTTAGAGGCGCAGGATAATGAACGTTTCACCACGAGGATGGCAACTGATTGCAGAAGCAAAAATCAAAGCTGCGATTGACGATGGTGATTTCGATAACTTAGCGGGCTTTGGCCAGCCACTTGAATCGATCGAACAACCGTACGACGAACATTGGTGGTTGAAAGCCAAAGCTAAGCGCGAGAATTTGTCCGTGCTACCGCCCGCATTGGTACTCAGACGGGAAGTTGAACGCCGCTTGGAAGCGATCTTACAACGAACCGACAATCAGCAGGTAGGGCCCGAATTAGCGAAACTGAATTTGTTCATTCGCAATGCCAACAAACGAATACTTTGGGGTCCGCCATCGGACGTGCAAGAGTATGACGTAGAACAAGTCAAGGCCGCCTGGCAAGCGAAGCGCCGAGTTTGACCCAATCCTTCGGCGAGGTATTCGTTGTCCGGCTCGCCGTTGGTTCGCGTTAAACTTATTCTTCTTCCTCTTCTTCGGATGTCCAACCTTTGTCCTTGAGAATGTCGGTCAGCCAATCCATGTCTTTGCTCCAATGAATTAGTGGAACGATGGATGCGTAATCATCCGTCCAGAAAGCGGTGTACTTTTCATCAGGCCAATCCGACTTGAGGTCTTGAACCATTTCGCTTTCGATCAGACCTTTGTTGTTCGTTACCAACACCCAAGTGCTGTCGTTGTAAACATCCTCCTCGTTCAAATCGGTCTCCGACCCGTCCGGGGCTAAAGCCGGCTCAATGCCAGGTTCATCCTCAATAATTACGCTGTACATGCCAAGCTTATCCGCAAGTGTACGAACGACGTTTGCCAATTCTAAAAACCGATTTGAAATGTGCACGGCCAGCACACCATCGTCTCTCAATCGCTGTTTATAGATTTCGAATGACTCGAGTGTTAGCAAATGGATCGGAATGGAATCGCTGGAAAAGGCGTCGGCAGCTAACAGGTCGAATTTGACGTCGTCTTTGTTTGCCAATTCCCGCTCGAGCTGCAATCGGGCGTCGCCCAATACGATATCAATTTCGGATTCGATCCCGGAAAGGTAGGTGAAATACTCACGTGCAACTTTTTCGACAGTCGGGTTGATCTCGTAGTACCTAATGTAATCCCCGTCTTCTCCCCATCCACACATCGTCCCGATGCCCAAACCGATGATGCCATATTTCAGGTCACCCGTTCCGGTCTCACGCAACCGTTGGTCGCGCAAAAACTCAAGTGCAATGCCAATTCCCGTTGTCGGTCCGTAATAGCTTACTGGGGCAAGTTCCCATTCATCCGACATCAATTGAAAACCGTGTTCGATGCGGCCGTTGGTCAGTTGTCGATAATAACTCCGGTCTTTGACCGTTAGCGTTCCGTACGCGTTTCGAGATTTGGATTTAATTGCCTCCGAATGATCAGCGATCCAAACCGTCCCGAATGAGCTGCCAACGAAACCGATAGTAAGCAAGGCAAAAAACAAAGTGACCGCGTAAACGGCAAGTCTTCCGGCGCCGACCGGTCGTTTGAGATCGTCGGATCGAACGTAGTATCCGTACGTAAAAACGCACAAAACAATCGCTGCGATCAACCCGCCCTGAAACTCGTAAAAATTGACGAAAATATGAGGCGCAATCAACGCCACAAAAACTCCACCCAAAGCTCCGCCAATTGAAATTAACAGGTAGAACAACGTGAGATACTGCGGTACGGGCTTAATCCGAGCCAACTCACCATGGCAACACATCGCGCTACCAAAACAGGCCAGCGAATATCCGATGATCTGAGCGGCCAGCGGCGCAGAGGCCCCCGCCTCCAACACGAACCCGGAAATAATGGCTGCTGCAAATAGCAACAGATAAAAAAACGGTCGGAAATACCAGCGCTCGTGATCGAAACAGATGATGAACGAGATCAGGTACAAGCTTAAAGGTAGAATCCACAAGAATGGGATGGAACCAATTTCCTGAGTCATCAGGTTGGTTGTGGCCAGCAACAATACCGACGCGACCATGGGAAGAGCCAGCCAAAGAAATATTCGCAGCGCTGTCGGTTTATTCTTGTCGTCCGCCACATACTGTTCAAAACGTCTTGTGGGAGCGGCTTTCGATTTGTATTGCCATCCTGATGAAATCGCGAGCAACGCAAACAATACAAACGAAAGTGACCAGACCCAAGATTGATTTTCCAACGTCAAAAATCGTTCAAAAACAAATGGATAAGATACTAGGGCAAGCAACGACGCGGCGTTCGAAAGCGCAAAAAGTCGAAACGGTGATCGATCGGGATGAGATTGGCTTTGCCATGCCTGGATCAACGGTCCAGTCGTTGAGAGAAGGAAAAAGGGCAATCCGACGCACGCCAACAGCAACACCAGAATCCGGTACGTCGGCATCGTTCCATCAATTGGCTTCCACTGGTCGGCTGGTTGGATCGGCAAAAACCACAATGCCAACACCAACAAGACGGTATGCAGTAGCCATTGCCGGGACGGCGTTAATCGGCGATTGATTCCATGTGAATAAGCGTAGCCCATAACCAACGCCACCTGGAAGAACAACATGCATGTTGTCCAAACCATTGATGTTCCACCAAACCACGGCAGAATGAATCGCGCGACCATCGGTTGAACTTGAAATAACAGGAAAGCGCTAACAAAGATGGTGGCTGCATACCGTATCAAAAATCGCTCTCCTGTTTTAAACGCCCAGGTTGACTGATAAGTAGATCAACTCCACCGGGACCTGGCGTTTGGGGCGATGGGTCGATTAGAACGGATTCTCAGATTCCTTGGGAATCGCTATACCATAACTTACGAAACAACTAACGATAAAGCCTACAGCCAAAACCAAGTGAACAAGCATTGTAACCTCTTTCCTGGCGATGTGTGTGATGCCCTCGGCGGCATTTATCTCATCGCGACTCTGCTGACACGGTAGGTCAACTCGTTAATCCAGGCCGGGAAAAACTGATATTTGGCAAGAGATTACGACTGCATAATTTTCTCACGCACTGTTTCCGGGATCGCAGTTTGGCCAACCATCAAAGTCCATTTTGTTGGAAAATCTTTTCGATCACCGAGTTGAGGGGCATCTGTGGTACGGCCACCGAAATGACAAACGCTATTACCACGGTCTCGAAGAAAGGTCTGCATCGTGCAGTCGAATAAGACATCTGGGAACAAAAAACGCCTGACGAAAGGGTCAGGCGTTGCGGCGAGTTGTTCGTCAACTCACAGAATATCTTAAGCGGAAACGCAGTCCAATTGTTACGCTGGGCAACAGTTCAAACTGCCATCCGCCAAACTTGCGGCGGGATGAGCGGGCGGCCTCAGACGGCGGATAGGAGAAAAGTAATTTAGGCCTTGATGCCCGCTCACAACTCAATGAATAGGCAATCGTCATGCCAATTCATAGAAAGAAATTCAAATCAGTTTATTGCGGGCTTTCGCCGCCCTAGTGGGTTATAGAAAGCTGGTTTCTACGAAAGCCGATGCAAATTGAGACGAAACGTCTCACATTGAGAAGATATCAGAAGTACAAGTTGGCAAAGCAACAGGTTGTTATTGGTCTCTTCGCGCGCTGGGATCGCGTGTGAAAACCAACGGTGCAACTTGCCGAATCAATACTTCGGCATTATTACCACGGGTCAAAACTTGACGATTGTAGATAACCGTAAACGCAGCCACTTTACCACTATTGCCCTCGCCGACGTAGATCAGCGAGTTGGCTGAACGAGCGTTGTTGTCGTTGTAAGACTCGGTGGCACCAGTTGTTAAGACATAATCTGCATCCGCATCGGTGATACCCATAACGCCGCTGGCACTAATCGAAGCTCTTGCGGCGACAACGCCGGTTCTGGGGTTTATGATCCAACAGTGGAGCTGCCCAGTAAGGTGATCGAGACCGAACAGTCCTTCGATCGTAGGATCCACCATGCCGGTCGCCAGCGATAACGATTTCCCTCGCGCTGCTGAGTCCATGGGAAGATTGGCAAACGGAGTTCCGGCGAATGCCGGAGAATCAAATAGTTTCTGCCACCGAGCTTGCTGAGAGTTTTGCGCCCCAAAATAGAAACCAAGTGCGACAAATGCGAACAAAACCAAGCTTGTCAAAATAAAAGTCGCGAATTTACCAAATTTGATCATCGTTTTTGATCTCCGTTATCAACGTCGTCCATGCGCCCCTTGCACGTCCGCGTAAGTCAACCGACGCCCACAATTAGCGCGATTTCGAAAAGCATTTGGTAGGTGGTGTAGCCGAAACATTAGGGCAACTCAATTCTATTCCATCACTTACGGTATAAACAGCATCTTCACAGTAAATTATTGTGTAAATTTGTTATCATGCATCATTGCACATGATTGCAAAACACCTCGCAGCCCAGACTTTTCGATTGAGGAAACTCGATAAAACATGGCAAACTGTCGAAATCTAACATCCACTTAACTCCAAATTTCGAGGCGACATGAGCATTAATCAAATTAAAAGGCGGTTGATAAAACTTTGGATGACGGCGTTGATGGCCTGCCTTTATCTACTGGTCCTCAGCGGTAACTCGATAAGCGCTCAAACAACACTTCGCGCGTTAATCGTCGACGGACAGAACAATCACGGCAATTGGCCAGATACTTCCAAGATGATGAAGAGTTATCTGGAAGAGAATTCGTTATTCCAAGTCGACACGGCCACAACGATTAACAAGGGTACCGACGAGAATTTCCAACCTGATTTTGCGGCGTACGATGTGGTCGTTAGCAACTACAACGGTGCGCCTTGGCCCGACCGGACCAAGACGGCCTTTGAAAAATACATGCGCGACGGTGGAGGGCTGGTCATCGTCCACGCGGCGGACAATGCGTTCCCGAAATGGAAAGAATTCAACGAAATGATCGGTCTGGGTGGATGGGGCGGCAGAAATCAAACGAGTGGTCCGTACCTTTACTTTGACGACAAACAAAAAGAATTTGTCCGCGACACGCGCGACGGGCGCGGCGGTAATCATGGACGCCAACATCCGTTTCGCGTAATTGTGCGAGACTCCGACCACCCGATTACCAAAGGTATGCCGGGCGCATGGATGCACGTCAAAGACGAATTGTACGATCGACTTCGCGGACCGGCCAACAATATCAAGGTGCTCGCGACGGCCTACTCCGATCCATCGACCGGCGGGTCCGGACGTCACGAACCAATCCTGTTTGTGGTTGAATATGGAAAGGGACGAGTCTTCCATACGCCGATGGGCCACAGCAACGCATCGCAACAGTGCGTAGGGTTTATTACCGCATTGCAGCGCGGCGCCCAGTGGGCGGCAACTGGAAAGGTCACGACACAAATCCCGGACGATTTTCCGACCGTCGACGAAACGCGCTCCAGAGAGACCGACAAATAATTGGCGAAGCAATAATTCCGCCCCTTGTGCAAAGGACCGTGAACGATTCACTCGCGTTGGCGGACATATGAATCGTTAAACGCCGAGCCGACTGCCGATATCCGAAATCAAACGGAATCGTTTTTTGCTACTGCCCAAGCCTTACGCCATTATTTCCAATATCGAGGGATCGGTGTGGATTTTCTATGGCGTGACAAGTTTGGATCACTCATTTTAAGCTGCGACGAATCAAGGATTGGGATGTCCGCGTTCCGCGTTCTTGGTCAAAACGGGTCATTCCGATCGAATCAAAGTTCATCATGAATTTTCACGCCCGCCGATACCATCTCATCAATGGCCCGAGCCGTATCGCCCGCCTGTAACTCGACCGCGCGGCAGCCAGCCAGTATCAATGTGGTGCTGAATCCAAGTCGGACGGAATCGATGGCAGTAAACTTGACGCAATAGTCGGTTGCCAATCCCAATACCGAAACACCTTGTACCTTGCAATCGGATAAGTAATCGCCGAGCCCTGTCGCCTGCCGATGATCGTTGTCAAAAAAACCGCTGTAACTATCCAGATTGCGATCCATCCCCTTCTGAAAGATTCGATCGATTTTTTCCCGGTTGAGGCCGGAAGCAAAATCTGCACCAGCTGATTCCTGAATGCAGTGGTCGGGCCATAGCACCTGCGGAAGCCCATCTAAGTCAACGACGTCTCCAATATTGAAGTGCGCATGCTGACTGGCGAAACTAAGGTGATCGGCTGGATGCCAATCTTGCGTTGCCACCACTAACGAAAACTGATCCATCATTTGATTGGCAATCGGAATCACGCGATCGCCACCTGGCACAGCCAGCGCGCCTCCGGGTAAGAAATCGTTTTGAAGATCAACAAGTATCAGTGCGTCCACAACTATATCTCAAAATTGAATCCCTGCTTGCTAAGCGACCGATACGATTTTTTGTCGAACCGATACAGCCTTGCGGCGCGATGAGCTACATCTGATTCGAATTCATCCAGTTCGACGATGATATCCATACCCAATATCTTTTTGCGAAAGTTACGTTTGTCCAGTTTTCGATCCAAGATGACTTCGTACATGTTTTGCAACTGGCGCAACGTGAACTTACGAGGAAGCAATTCGAATCCCAGCGGCTGATAGCGGACCTTTGACTTGATTCGATCATAAGCGACAGCGACAATGTTTTTGTGATCAAAAGCGAGTTTTGGCGGCTTAAAAACGGAAAACCACTCGACGTTGGCTGCGTCAGAAGCAGCGATGGCTTGGTGTCGCGAACGGTTGACCAGCGCAAAATAGGCGACGGTAATTACGCGCGTCCTCGGGTCTCGATTCACGGACCCAAATGTGTATAGTTGTTCGAGATAGACGTTTCGCAGACCAGTTTCTTCCTCCAATTCTCGTCTGGCGGCGGTTTCGATATCTTCGTCCAGTTCTAGAAAGCCGCCCGGCAATGCCCAGCAGTTTTTGAACGGCGGAGCGGCTCGCTCAATCAATAGAACTTTCAAATCGTCTTCATCCAGACCAAACACCACGCAATCGGTGCTAACGGCAGGTCGCGGATATTCGTAAGTGAAATTCATACTTTGGAATCAAAGCCGCGGGCCTCAAGAATCAGCTGCATTTTTGAGTCAAACAATTTCTTGTCGAGACCCACAGGATACACATGTGGATTGATGCGACGCTTGATGCCGTCGTGGAACTGTGAAAGCTGCTTAATCGTCCGCTGTCGCAAGACGGTCAAGTTTTCCGCCTGCGAGACTGGTCGACCATTTCTGATGACCGGCGTCATCAACTCTTTGCTAACAAGGTCGTGGTCGACAGTGCGCCGGCGTGTCGCGTCGAGAGGATCAACGATTGTCGAATCGGGATCACCGAGCATTTCGTCGTAGATCATGTCGGCAACTGCCTGGTCACCATCGAAATACCGTCTCACCTTTAGCCTGCCGGGATGCGATATCTTGATCGCCTGCTCCGACAATTTTAGTTTGGGATGCCAGGTACCGGAGGCATCCTGCAGAGCACTTAGCTTGTAAACACCGCCCAACGCGGGCTGGTCGAAAGCAGTTACCAGTCGCGTACCTACTCCCCAAATTGAAATTTTGCAACCTTGTTGCTTCAGACTTGCAATAATGGTCTCGTCCAAGTCGTTACTGGCCACAATGCTGGTCGCCTCGAATCCTGCTGCATCAAGCATCTGTCTTGCTTTGATGCTCAAATAGGCCAAGTCCCCGCTGTCCAGTCGGATGCCTGTCAACTCACGCCCTCGGATTCTCATCTCGCGTCCCATTTCGATCGCTTGCTCGATTCCGTTTAGAGTGTCATAGGTATCGACCAGAAGAACACAATTATTGGGGAGCGCCTCGACGTATGCGCGAAAGGCTTCAATTTCTGAGTCAAACGACATGACCCAACTGTGTGCGTGAGTGCCTTTGACGGGAATGCCAAAAACTTTTCCTGCCAGCAGGTTGCTGGTTGCCGCACATCCACCAATGTACGCCGCTCGGCTGGCGGATAATCCACCGTCGATTCCATGCGCGCGCCGCAAGCCAAACTCTAACACCGGTTCGCCTTGTGTGGCCAGACAAACACGAGCCGCTTTAGTTGCGATGAGTGATTGGAAGTTGATGATGTTCAACAAAGGTGTCTCGACAATTTGACATTGCATGATCGGTCCCGTGACACGAACTAGCGGCTCGTTAGGAAACACAACGGTCCCCTCCGGAATCGCATCAACGTCGCATGAGAAGGTCATCGTGGACAGATATTCGAGAAACGCGGGTTCAAAGATGGCTCGGTCATCATTGCCAACAAGACTAGCGAGGTAGGCTAAGTCATTATCGTCGAATCGCAAATTTTCCAAGTAATCCAGCGCATCGGCCAAACCGGCGGAAATGGTAAATCCACCGTCAAACGGTGAATGGCGGAAATACAACTGAAACGTCGCCTTAAGATCGTGCCGGCCAAGCTTCCAGTAGCCGTAGGCCATCGTCAACTGGTACATATCAGTTAACAACCCCAGCGAGATTCCAGGGCCGAGTCGCGAAATCATGCAATCTCCAATTTAGTTAGTGTAATATATACACTAACTTAGAATCGGCGTCAAGCCGTCGCTTGGCAGGGATCCATCGCGCCGCGCCGCAACCAACTGACTCCGATTATGGCGGGCCCCTCGAGTCATCATCCACACCGCCGCGCATTGCCCTAGTGCATCTGCTTATAAGGCGCATACCCATAGTATTTTGGCCACGAATCCAACCTGACGTGAAGCCATGAGACGCCGCCGCCCGCCGTGCTAGTAAAATAATCCGCAAAGGAGTTTGTGTCGGGCTTGCGTGCAAGGCCAGGAGAATTGAGAAGTACAAATTCAAAGGGACGATTCGCCGTGTCGCGAGTGATGGGTGGCGTTTCCCAGCGAAATGCTGAAAACGGAGATTCCGAAAGAATCGAGATAAAGTATGCGCGAAATGCCTCATCGTGTTCCCAAACGTCCAATAGCGTCTTGATCAGATAGTATGGTGTAACTTCCGACCCATCGACAACGCCCAATACCAGAAAGCATTTTTCCTGATCGTCCCAGCATTGAAACGTCAGGTACAGGCGCCCGAAAAACGGAATTAGAAACGCACGAAACACATCAGTTTCAGGTTCGTTTAGACACATGAATTCGTGAAACAATGCCACGCGTTCCCAATGATTCTCATCCTCGAAGACCTCCGCATTGCCGTGCAACAGTGAATTGTGGATTTCGGTCAGATTTGCACCGGCAAATAGCACATCGTATTCCAGATAATTCAATCTTTCCGTCAGGCGTTTGGACTCGCTTTCAAGACCGCCAACAAAACTCGGGAGAAATAGGGCGTCACCCCACGAAACTTGTTGCCGGCCCATGAAGATCTTGACGTTCCGAGTTTGAGGGCTATCGGAAACTGGCCCGATACGAAAACCAAATCGATTGAGATCACCAACCTGTGTCAAAGATGCTCCACTGCTGGATAACGACAACTAACTGGAAGCCTATGGATCCAGAGAAGTATTAAATGCGGCCTCGGAGAAGGATGCTATTTTCAATGCCCGTCTTAAAGCCACCGCACTCTAAGCACCCGGCTCGAACCCTGGCAGACCGTCAATGCTGTGCGAATTTTTCTCCCGACGGTACTGTATCAACCCCTCATCTCCTTTGTTAATGGCCCATCGATCGAGTGTGTCTCTGCGCTGCTTATAATTGCATACAGGCACTCCATACCCGCAAGAGTCGGAAATTCGTTTTACTGAAACGTGAACGATGGAACGAGTGCCTGGATTAGAGGGAAAATGGTGCGCCAGTTCTTGGTACCGGGCGTGATCTTGGGTGACAACGGTGCCGTGACCATGCAACCTGACAATTTTTGGTGGGCCTTCAAATGCGCAAAACATAATCACGATCCGCCCGTTTTCCTTTAGATGGGCGATGGTTTCGACTCCGCTGCCGGTGTAGTCGTGGTATGCGACTTCGCGGCCATTTAATACTCTGAATGAATCTCCGCCCTTGGGAGAATTATTCACGTGCCCCTCGGCGCTCAGCGGTGCCGTTGCCACAAAGAAAACATGCTGCTCTGCGATCCACGCCGCCAGTTTCTCGTCGATGTATTCGTAGACTTTCCCCATCATGCCCTCCTGGTTGCGAACGATTCCCAAAACCGAGCCATCAATCCGCCTCGAAATATTACAAGTCGGAATTATACGTGAACCTCGCGACGGCGGTCGATCCACATGTAATTCCGCAGCAATTGGATTGAACCAATATTTGGAAGAAAAAACAGAGAACGCTGATCTGCGCTAATCGACGCTAATCAGATTAGTGAAGATCAGCGGAGATTAGTGTTCCAAGAATCGGATCGCCAAATCACCAACCTCCCCCGCATCCCGCAAGCTTCCGTCACGTCAATTCATTTTGATGATGTAACAGCGTTTCTAGGGATCAAAAAACTCAAGTGGTGGGCCGTGTGAATGCGATGTAATTCCAGCAGCGATTGCTTGTCCAACATTCCAAATAACGGCGATGGTTGAAACGGCCCGGTGTGTGTCAGCAAGCGGTCTACGGAATGTTTAAGCCTGCGCACCGCTTCAGTGTCGTTGCCCCCCGTATTCGGCACCGTCCGCTTGTCCGTCGGAATACCTTCCGGCCAAACGCCCGATTTCAACACCTTTTTCAATCGTCCGGTTGCCACCGTTTGTTTGAGCAACCAGCACCCTAGATTGAGCGGGAACGGAAATTTGGGAAACCCATCGATCGGGTAATCCATCAACACTGCCAAGTGATGGCAGCACTGCGTCAGATCCCAATTCCCAGCCTTCTCGTACCCCTGCGCCAACAAGTTCTCTGCGTCCCGCACCGCCTCGTCGAGTGTTTCGAATCGTAGTTGTCGTCGTTCAATCGTCATCGTCCGCGCTCCGCCCCAATTCGCCAAGCAGAATTAGGAAGGCTTACATGTTTTGCTCTTGGTTTTGCTTTCGTAATTCGCAAAGCGACTACGGCTACGAAAAACCTTCTTTTCGTACTTTGTCCTTCGCTCTTTGTACTCTACCCTCCGATCCACTGGGCGAAGATCGATTTGGCTTTGGCAATGTCGTCGGTACCGACAATAATCGCGCGGCCGTCGGGAAAAACGGTGACTTGGAATTCGTCGAGATAATATCGCAACAAGTATTCGTTGCGCTCGGTCTTGCCGCTCTCGCGCAAGCGACGCTCGAGTTTTTCCAAATCAAGTTGTTGTACAGTGTCGGGACGAATGGACACGGCATTGCGACCGCACAACACCGCCGATGCACTGCTCCGCTGTCCGCTCAGCCACTGGCGCTGGTGCTGGCGACAACAAGGGCAGTTTACTTTGTCGGCCAGGCCCTCAATGCTCATCTGATGCGAACGATTCGACCAAAGATCGATAATCGTTAGCTTGCGATTAATCTGATCCACGTGTCCAGACAATATCTTGATAGCTTCATTTGCTTGAATCGATGCGACTACGTTGACAACGGCGCCAAGAATCCCAGCCGAATCGCATGTCGGCGTGGTTCCGGGCGGCGGTGGTCCGTCAATCATCAAACAGCGCAAACACGGAGTTTTGCCGGGCAGGATGGTCATCGTTTGACCCTCGCTACCAACACAGCCCCCATAGACCCAGGGAATATTTGCCTCCAACGAAACGTCGTTGATCAAAAACCGCGTTTCGAAATTATCGGTTCCATCGACAATCACGTCAGCCGCTTGGGTAAGTTGCCAGACATTTTTGTAATCAATGTCGATCACGTGCGGCTCAATCGTGACTTGACCATTGATTCGCCCGAGTTTTCTGGCCGCCGCAATCGCCTTGGGCAGTCCATCGGCAACATCCTGTTCGTCGTACAGCACTTGCCGCTGGAGATTGTTCAATTCCAGATAGTCGCGATCGATCAGTTTAATGTGCCCCGCACCGGCACGAGTAAGCGTATTGGCGATGACACTGCCGAGCGCCCCGCAACCAACCACAACCGCACAAGATGATGCGAGCTTTTCTTGTCCTTCGATTCCAAATGGTGCAAATCGTGTTTGTCTTGCGTAGCGATCGAAATCAGTTCGCGGATTATCGTCGAGTTGATCCGATTCATTCGCGCTGTGATGTTTTTCACTCATCCTACGACTTCGGCAAAGACTTGCCTTAAGTATTTTCCGGTTTCGCTGTTGGGATTCTCGCTAATTTGCTCGGGAGTTCCAGTCGCCACGACCTGGCCACCCTGCTCTGCGGCACCCGGTCCAAGATCGATCACATAGTCGGCGTGCAGGACTAGCTGCAAGTTATGTTCGACGACAATCATGGAATGGCCGACATCGATTAAAGAATCGAAGCAGTCCACCAATCGCACGACGTCGGCCATATGCAACCCTGTGGTTGGCTCGTCCATTATGAACAAAGTTCGTTTTTTTGATGACCCTCCCAAAAACGAAGCGAGCTTTAAGCGCTGGGCTTCGCCAGCCGAGAGCGTGCTGAGTGGCTGTCCCAGCTGAACATAATCAAGTCCGACGTCTTTGAGCAGTTTCAGCTTCGACTGAACTTTTCGGTGCCCTCGAAAAAACGAAAAGGCGGTGGTCACGGTCATTTCCAGCACATCGGCGATGTTCTTGCTGCGGTAATGCACTTCACGAATTTCTGGTTTGAAGCGAGTGCCTTGACAATGGTCGCATCGTTTTAGAACGTCGGCCATGAATTGCATGTCGATTGTCAGATAACCTTCGCCGTGGCAGTTTTCGCAGCGGCCACCTTCAACGTTAAAACTGAAGTGCCCGGGTCTCAGATTTCGAGTCTTCGCATCGACCGTTCCAGCAAATACTTTGCGAATTTCATCGAACGCCTTGACATAGGTCACGGGATTGCTGCGAGACGATTTTTGAATCGTCGATTGATCGATTAACACGACATCGCGGATTTTGCCCACACCATGCAGGTCATCGTATTCAAGTGGTCGAACGTTTTCTTTTCCAACATCGCGCAACAATGCGCGGCCAAGAGTCTGCTGCACGAGGCTGCTTTTTCCAGATCCGCTTACACCCGTCACAACGCATAGCAGCCCAAGCGGAAATTCGACAGAAAGGTTTTTCAAATTGTTGCCGCGAGCTCCGATCAAATTGATTTTGCCCCGGCTGGCCGGTCGCCGTCGCTCGGAGAAACTGAATCCTCGGCGACCCGATAGGAATTGGCCGGTGATCGAATCGGGTTCCAGTTCAATTTCCGCCGGGGTCCCATCAAATACGATCTCTCCGCCCCTGGTTCCGGCACCCGGACCAATCTCAATAATACGTTCCGAGGCTCTAAGAATCGCAGCATTGTGTTCGACCATCACGACCGTATTGTTACGTTTCTGCAGTTTGTCAATTTGCGGCCTGATCTTCTCGATGTCTTTTGCATGGAGCCCGGCGGACGGTTCGTCCAGCACGTACAATAAATTCACCAATGATGATCCGAGTGCTCTGGTCAATGCAACTCGTTGACGTTCTCCGCCACTTAGCGTCTGAATGGCGCGATCGAGAGAAAGGTATCCAACTCCGACGTCGCACAAATACGCCAATCGTTCCATCAATTGGCCCGTAATTGTTGTGGCAATTTTGCGCTCGTTTGTTGTAAGCGCCTCGGCATTGCCGAGCAGATCCACGAGCTTTTCAATTGGCATGCGGGACAATTCCGAGATGTCGTTACCGGCAACCTGGTATGAAAGTGCGGTTTCGTTCAGCCGTCGACCAGAACAACTGCGACAAAGTTCCAATGATCTCCAGCGACTCAAAAACACGCGCAGATGCATTTTGTATTTGCGTCGCGCGAGCCAGTTAAAAAAACCATCGAGTCCGCCGAACTGCCGTTCCGGCACACCTTTCCAAAGCAAATCGATATGTTCCGGCGCCAATTGATTGAACGGAATGTCGAGTGGGAACTGATAATCATCGGCCAGCTCAATTAGTTCATCCAGCTCGTGCCGGTACGCCGATGAATTCCAGGGCGCGATCGCACCCTCCCTGACCGTCTTGGAGTCATCGGGAACAATCTTGTTGATGTCCAAATGCTGGATATTGCCGAACCCCTCGCATTTAGCACATGCACCATGCGGACTGTTAAAGCTAAATGAGCTTGGCTCGGGATCGAGGAACTGCCGACCACATTTCGTGCAGATTTGGCGGTTTGAGTATCGAAAAACTGAAAACTCACGGTCGTCTATATCGTGTCGCTCGTGGGCATCATCCTGTTCTAGTTCTACAAAAACCGTTATATGGCCGTGACCAAATTTGAATGCCGTTTCCAGCGAATCGACGCATCGAGCATGGTGGCGACCGGAATGTAAGTCACCCGTTTTGAGCCGATCGACAACGCACCAAATCGGGCAGCCGCTGGAGTTTTCCGCAATGGTGTCCAAGCTGCTGTCGAGATCCAACGTGGAATTTCCAAAAATCGTACGGCGAAATCCGTCACGGCGGACGTCCTGTAATCGTTGCTTCAAATCGGGTGATTCGTCCCAATGAATCGGAAAAGTGATTTGAAATCTTTTGTCGTTTGGCAGTTGCGAAAGCATTTCAGAAACTGACTGAGCTGACTCACTCTGAACCTTCGTCTGGCATTCAGGGCAAACTACCGTTGAAATTTTGGCAAACAACAATCGCAGGTAATCGATCGTTTCCGTGACCGTACCGACGGTTGTTCGATTGGATCCTCGACTCCGCGATGCGACAACCGCGATCGCGGGGGGTATTCCTTCAATTCGATCGGCATCGGGTTTCTCTAGCTGGTCTAGAAACTGGCGCGTATATGGTGAAAAGCTCTCGATATAGCGTCGTCCGCCTTCCGCGTAGAGTGTGTCCAGAGCAAGACTGGTTTTGCCACTGCCACTTAACCCACAGATGGCCAGTAATTGACCGTGGGGGATATCCAAGTCGATATTCTGCAGGTTATGAACGCGGACGCCGCGCAGCTTTATGATTTGACTTTGTGAAATTTGACCGGGCAAAACGCGGAATTCCGGCTTGAAAAAGGACACTCGCGGTTTTGGATCAATATTAGCAGGAATTGTCGGAATAAAACACGGACCCGATGGATCACCACCCCTGCCAATGATTCATACATCAGAGGTCGGAGGTAGTTATGTCCAGACGTAATTTTGGGGCGGCACCGCGACAACTGGATGGCCGTTTTTCCGACCACCGGGCTTTTGCGCAAATCGAGTTGACGGTCGTTCTCGTGGTCGTCTCGCTGCTTGTCGGATTGGCGCTAATCGCCGCGCCACACATTCGCGAATCGTCACGGCAAACAGATTGTACAAATCGGATGCGTCAGGTGGTTTTGGGTGCGCACAAGTTTCATGAGTCGATGAAACGTTTACCACCGGCGGCCATTCATATGGATTTGGTGATGGAGTCCGACACGTTTTATGAGGACCTTCGCGATACGCAGTGGACTTCGGCTCTTGCTTTGTGCCTGCCGTACCTTGACATGGAGGTTATCACGAAACCGATCCCAGAAATCGCTTTTGATATGTACACCGTGCTGTCCAAGGATTCAGGTCGCAACCCGACCTATTCGTGGCCTGGAGAAATCGACAATGTCGGTGTGGTACTGGCGACGCGGATTCCATTATTCGAATGCCCATCGGACAATATCAACGATATTTGTTATCCGCAATCCGGCGGAGCGTGCGACAATTCATTGGCCGCATATGTGCCGCGTTGGAATGGCGAGGAGATTAACGACAGCGACTGGGCTGGCTATCTAGTCAACCTGCCGGGCGACCGTCGTGTCTATCGAACCAACTTTGTTTCGTGCATTGGCGCCCACGGTCATCAACTTGATCCAGAACGAAACAGGTGGAAGGGCTGTATGACGACACGCGGGCGAGTGACGTTGGAAACGATCGTCGACGGAACAAGTCGTACCATCATGTTTGGGGAAAACATTGGTGGCATATTTGCGGGTAGGCGCGGACTTGATTTGGACGATGACGATGTAACACGAACATCATCCGGCTGGGCATGGTCCTGGTTTTGGGGTGGAACGGCACAGGCACGAGGGAACATTCCATACGGAGATGCTCGGCTAACCACAGAAATTGTCGGTTACACGGACAACGATCTTGAACCGGTCCTGCCGCATGCTATTCCAATGCTTGGAAATAGTAAGTTTTCATCGACCAAGGGATTCGGTTCGATGCATCCAAAGGGTGTCAACATAGCGTTCGCCGACGGATCGGTACTCAAGCTCAAGAGATCAATTCATTGGTACACGCTTTACCAACTAGCCTCAGCACGAGACAGCTACGTACCGATCGGATATTGACGTGCAGTTTGAATGAAATGGTTAACTGGAAAGCTGGTCGGCAATTAGAAACGCGATTTCCATCGCCTGATCATAGTTCAATCGCGGGTCGACGGCGGATTTGTAAGCGCGCGTCAAATCGGATTCAGTCAATCCTCGTGCTCCGCCGACACACTCGGTAACATTGTCGCCGGTCAACTCCAAGTGGACGCCTCCAAGAATGGATTCACACCGCCGGTGTATTTCAAACGCCTTTTGCAGCTCTTCGAAAATTTTGTCAAAGCTGCGCGTTTTCGTCCCGTTCTTGGTTTGAAACGTGTTGGCGTGCATCGGATCCGAGCACCACAACACTCGGTGCCCTGCCTTTTGCACGGCATTGATAAGCGGCGGCAGCAAGTCGTCGATTTTATCCGCACCCAATCGATGAATCAGAGTAATTCGGCCCGGTTCGTTCTGCGGATTGAGCGCATAAATTAACCGCACGAGCTCCTCCTCATCGATCAGGTCGTCGATTTTTACCCCGATCGGATTTTGGATACCTCGAAAATATTCGACGTGCGCACCGTCGAGCGAGCGAGTGCGGTTGCCAATCCAAGGGAAATGGGTATTCAGGTTGTACCAACCTGGGCGCCTGGGCACCCTGCGCGTTTGAGCTTGTTCGTACGTCAGCAACAGCCCTTCGTGCGAAGTAAAAATCTCGACTGACTTGCTGTGCGCGATCGAACGATCCAAAACGGATTCCATAAACTGCAGCGACTGGGCGATTGATTGGACCATATTATGAAATTGTTTTGACCGCGGCGAATCGGCGGCGAATTCCAGGTCCCAGTTTTCCGGATGGTGTAAATCCGCAAACCCGCCTCCAATCAGGCTGCGAATAAAATTCAGCGTCAACGCCGCTCGCTCGTAGCCTTTGATCAACAACTCGGGATCGGGCGCTCGGTCGGCCGACGTAAACTTGCTTCGATTGACAATGTCTCCGCGGTAGACGGGTAACGTAACGCCGTCACGAGTTTCCGTATCCGCCGAACGGGGTTTGGCGTATTGTCCGGCAATTCGCCCGACACGAATCACACGTTTGTTGGACGCATACGTCAACACGAAACTCATCTGAATCAAGACCTTGAGATTGCGTACGATGGCGCCTGTATTGCAATCCTCAATGAGCTCCGAGCAATCCCCGCCTTGCAGCAGAAACGCGTTGCCCTCGGCGGCTCGGGCAATTTGACTTTTGAGATTCTCAATTTCCCAACTGGTCACCAGCGGAGGCAATTTTGACAGACGGTTAACAACGGAATCGACCGCCTCTCTGTCTGGATACACCGGTTGCTGGGTAGCCATGCATTTCCGCCAAGAATCGGGTGACCAATCGCCGCCCGACGTGGATTGGTTCGTGTTGTCGACGCGAGTATCCATTGGTTCAACACTGCGTTGTTACCGTATGACATTTACGATCACATCTCTACGACACTCACGCAGCAACTGCAATCTTAACTCTTATTCCTAGGTGGTTAATGCAAGATTGGAGTCAAGTGTCGGACTTTGTTTTTGATTCTTGGCGCTTCAACATATATGGTTGTTTTACGTTTCGACCGTCTTTTGCGACATTTGTCCCAGTTTCGTTGACGTTAGCATGCTCGTTTACGTCCAGCTGTTCTTTTTCAGGGCTGAACGTATCATCTTCTGCATCGTCCTCTTCGAGATCGGTCGGGTAAACGCGCGCTCCCTCGGTTCTGCGGCGGGTCGGCGGACAGAAATATTTTCCTAGCGGTCCGGCCAGCAGCGCTGGCAACAGGATCAGGTCGCCAACCAAGGCAGCGGCAAGCAAGAACAACATCAAGATGCCAAATCGTTGTGTGGGCATGAACGTGCTGAACGCAAACGCCGACAATCCGAAACCGCCGATTAACGTGGTCTGTGTCATCGCCGTCGCAACTTTTTGGTAAGACAACTTGATCGCGTCGAGCCGACTATATCCCTGGTTGATACCGTGACGAAACCAATTCAAGAAGTGAATCGTATCGTCGACGGCCACACCCATCGCCACGCTGGCGGTCATCATCGATCCAATGTCAACCAGGTGATTCGCGTGCCCCATCGCACCAAATATGACAACGACTGGGAAGACATTGGGCAACATGGAGAGAAGGCCGGCGCGAAAATTCAGTGCATTGCCCAAGCGAAGCGGTTCGCCCCAAGGTCTCAGCAAAATCATCATCACAATGGCAATCATCACAAAGGCCAAACAAATGCTTTTGATCAGGCTGCCGAGCAACGCGCGCTGGGCTTTGTAAACAATTGGAACGATGCCGGTATACGTGGTTGTGATCAAGGCATCTTCGTCACCGCGCGCCTTACGTTCAGCCGCGGTCAACATTCCTGGCAATGGCAGCTTGGTTACCGGATCAATTTCAAACCGGTGATCACCTGCATCGATATACGCAGTAGATTCCTCGCTTAACAAGTTTTTGTCGATCAATTCGTGATTTTCAACCTGCAAAACGCAATCGAAATGCTTGATGTTTTTTCTAATCCAAGTGTCGTAACTTTGTGGATTCGAGATTGTGGACGGTTCAATCCAGGAATAGAATCGCCCAGGTTTATCGGCAACACTTGCAATTTGACTGCGCGCTTTGCCTCGGAATCCACTGTTTTCCAACAGGTCGCGCAGCGTATCAACGAATATCGACGACTGGTTCACCGACCCATCCTCAGCCACCGCATTTTTCGTTGGCAAATCCCACGGCGGATCATCGTCTGGGTTCGGATGCCGGGACGGGCGAGGCCCGATGATCAACACCCGACCGTAATCCCGGCACTGATCGCCGTATTGATCGTGAACGATTCGAATTATTCTCAGATGGTGGCGATAGCCCGACAGGACAGGTTCGACAACCGTTTTCAATTCACTAACAAATTGCCCGTAGTCAACATTGTTAAGCGCTGCGAGTCGCAAACTGATTCTCCACAACTCTTCGAGCGATTGTTTGTCGACTCGCAAGTAATCCTGTTCGAGCAATGCATCGTATTTGTGGTGGAGTTCCGCATTGGTGCCAAGTCGCGCTTCGACCCCTCGTTCATATGTGTTGACAACCATATTCAGCGGCGAAAACACGTCGGTCGACATGCTATTGCCCACGATTCGTCGTTCCGGCTGTCGACTGTCTTCGCCAAACACGCGTAACACGTAACGACGCACCCGGTCTGATAATTCCATCCGCTGCAGGACGTCTAGTTTCAAATCACTGTCAACCAACTCAGCGTTTGTCGGCTCTTCGCCATCCCGCGTACGACGCTGTTGGATATCGGCATCGACCTTGACCAGTAATTCCATGGGTACCAGTTTGCCAAGGTTCTCCTCCATCCAGGCGTAATCCTTGAGAACCTTCGCGTCCGATCGGAACAACTTGAGCAGTTGCACGGTTGTATCAACGCGAGTGACCCCATAAGCAAAAACAACCAACACAATGATTGAAACGATGGATACTGGCGCGTGATGCTTGACGACCCATCCGCCAATGGCGTCCCAGAATTTACCAACGAGTTCCGAAAGTTGGGGCCGACGCCTCCGCGATCGATTTTCACCATTTCGCCTGCCATACCCCGGTGGCCAGATTGTTAATGAACTGGGTAGGTACGTGAAAAGAAGAGTCACGGTCGCCAACGTCGCGATCGCGGAAAACAAACCAAATTTCTTGATTGGTACAAGGTTACTTGTATAAAGGGAAATCAAACCTAGCGCAGTGGTAAACGCTGCCAACGTACAGGGAAACCACCCAAGTTTTACGGCGATGTCGGCCGCTCGGCCTTCGCCTTTTTCATGACAAGCGTCCTTGTAGTAATTGACTACATGAACCGCCCCCGAGAGGCCCAGCACGTAGACTAACGATGGCATCGTCATCAAGATGGCGTCCATCGTGCTGCCGGCGAACCAAACAAAGGCGAGACTCGAAATCGCCGCAACCCCACCGACAAAAAACAGCATCAACGTAACGCGGATGCTGCGAAAGCTGAGGTAGGCCAGCGTGAAACCGATCAACGCAGACAGACTGACAAGCCTGAACAGCGTGATCGAACCTTCTTCATCGATGGCCACGTTGTCTACGGGCGGTCCTCCGATGTGCAGGTTCTCCGGTTTGATGCCGCACTGACCGGTGGCCAGTTCAAGAATGCGGCCCCGCGGTTTCGCAAGCACGGGGCGCCCGACCGCGCGGGCCAGCTCATGGAGCACCGGCTCGTTCAACGTAACGATTAAGCAGGTTTGCCGCGGCGGGGCCTCGATTTGAAGGGCCTGCCAAAGCTGATACCAATACTCCAGTTGTTTGCTCAGGGGCGCTGCCTGGAGCAAATGGATGTCACCGCCGAATTCGTCTTCAACGAGTTTGTCGACAAACAATCGAAACTCATCTTTACGATCCTCGTCTAACTGAATTAGTTCTTTCTTAGAAATGACGTTCAAAAAGGAATCAAGCGTCCAGTCGAATTTGGGATCGGGGGTTGGGCCAAACAACACACCCGTTAGACGATTGTGGGTCTCGATTTGTGGCTTGAATACCGAAAGCTCGCCTTTTTGGTAGTCTCCGACGCGGAGGTTGCCACCTTCGCCCGCCATCTTCTCAAATATTTCTGGCCCGGTCGTAACGTCCAAAAAGAACCGTGCACTTAATAGAGCCGGGTCTTTGTAAAAACGATTGTCGGTTTTTGACCCAAACCGTTTTTCAAAAGTCCCGTCGGCCTTGTTTTTGCCGTGAAAAAAACGTTGTAACAATCTGCCCGTAGCATGGATTAAATTGTTCTGGCCATTCCATTTGAATATGCTGCCGTCTTGGCGGATGAAATACCATTGTTTGTTTTTACCGACCAGCCATTTCTCGTTATGTTCACCCCAGTCTTCGTAGTAGTTCCCGCTAGTGTGCAACCCAATTTCGGTAGCCCAATCACGCGCCTCCAATTCCTCGTACAACAGCGAATATTGTTCGGATTCCGGGTCCATCTCCGCCAGCCGGGTGCGGAGTTTGTCGTCGTAAACTTGGGATTCACGTCGTATTTTTTCCAGCAAATTTCGGTAGCGGGCATCTCCCTTGTTGCACCCCTCCCAGCTGACTACGACAAACTGATCTCCCGCAAAATATTCGCGAAAATGCCGCAACTCCGTCGTTTCTACGAATGAACTAGGTAGCCAATCGGCAACATCGTTCTTCATCGAATCGATAGCTTCGCGGGCACCGCGTAAAACAAACGGCAGCAAAAAGAAAACCGCGCACATGATTAACATGGCGCGATTGCCAAAAAACGGCAAACGTCTCGCAAAAAAAGATCGTTGGCTCATTGATGGAATTAATCGAAGAACTATTTTTGTTGCTATCAGAGTAACGCTGGTACCATTACGAGTCCATGCCTAAATTCCCAGCTTCTTCATTGTAGTTACAACGTAACTTCAAATGTGTCCGGTAGTTACAGTTGGGCTATCGGTACGGGGCAATCGCGAAGATTCTCCGCTCAACGCGTTCAAAGGATTGGAATCATGAAGCACGTCTAATTCTTGCGCGTCCGGCGATGTGACCTGCAATTCATCTTTGCGCAATCGACAAATGTTTCGCAACACCAACACTGTTTTTGGACAGTTGTTCGCAAAATAAGTGATAGCAACCGATACCTGAATGTCTTGTACGAGCTGCCGTAGGAGGCACCCCCAGTAGCACGCTACCAAATTGGGCCACCAAGTTGGAGCAAGCAAGTTGGGCAAGCAATACGACCTCTAGAAATGTCGGGTAGGTGGGTGACGCCTGCCGGGTGTCACCGAGCCGAATTCGGCAAGTGCGACCTTAATCGTGCACGCACGTTAGTTGTAGCTTGTCGAAATCACAACGACGCAGAATCCACGTGAACTGTGCGTTGAATCAAATCGCCAGCTGCGGCTTTCTGTCGATGAGCAAGTGTCGAGAAGTACGAGTCTCTGACAAAACCCGGCATTCTTGATACAGAGTTTTGCCGTATTCCAATCGATTCTGACGCACGAAATGCCGGGCTTTGAATTCGCTAAACTTCAAGGCTGCGAATGGTCAAGTCAAAATCAAATTGCGCCTGTATAATAAACGTACGCCCAGGATGCTCCGCCAATCACCAAGGCGATCAGCATAACGACGGCTGCACCAATCGTACCGCGACCTTGGATGAATCCGTAAATTGGACAATAGAGACCCAACGACGCGATGCAACCAATCGCATGTGCTTTGTTGCTTCGAAACGCGATCAAGGTAATCCACAAAGCGCACATCACTGCCAACGAAGACGAGGCAATACCGCTGATCAAACCGGTATTAACCGATTCTGTCAGCGACTCCATCATCAACACCACGCCCAAGCCAATTAAGACCAAAATCGACATGACCGCGGCGGCCACCATGGCGATCACGTACGAGTCCGCACCATCGCCAAAATCTTGGTCATCGCCGACGATCGGCGTATCCTCGATTTCAGCTTCGGCTTTCGCCATGACCTTTTCAGCATCGGTCATGCCAACCGCTTCGGAGCGTTCGATTTCCTCTTCGTCTGTGTAGGTATCCAGATATTGGCCGGTGGCAACGTTGTATCCACAGTTAACACAGATAACCGCCGTTGGATCCATTTCCTCGCCGCATGCGGAACAGATCGGACCTTTAGGCGTTGACTTGACACCGGCCTCGTCAAGCAAATCGAGAAGCCGTTTGTTGACTTGGGGCGCTGCCGTGGCGCCACCTGTCGCTAGTTGCGCGGTTGTGTCGGGAATCTTTACCGGATTGGTACAACGCGGACACTTGACAAGGCGGCCAGCTAATTGGTCTTTAGCCGAAAAGCTAAATCCACAATTACAAGACGTCTTAATCGGCATTCTTGATTTTCCTGTAGCCCATTATCGATGTACTAAATCTGGCGCGGATGTGGGGCGGGTCATTGACCACATAATTCCACAATTTCTATTTTGCGCCGCGGCAGTCTTTTGACAAGCATCAAATCAATCGGTCCACGTATCTTGAACTGTTATTTGGCCGATTTTTCCGGCTATCGTCGCGAATCTGCTCGAATACCTGGGTTATCCGTTGAGTCTGGTACTCCAACTAAAGATCCACTGGGACATTCATGTTCTGACAAATTGGCAGCTCTTTGTGATTAGCCCAAGTATCGGATTGCAGATTTGGTTTTACGCCTAGAATTATGGACTTAGATGGCTGCGTCGTTCCAGTAGTCGACGTGTCAACCAGGAATACCCCGCAAAAATGCCACTTTTTCGACCTCGCTAACGTGTGCCCCGCATTGGCATCGTTATGATCGCGAAGCGACGATGGCCCGCCTCGGTTACGCCCATCAAAAGTTTCAGCTGCCATATCAACTAAATGTACTGACAATGTCGCTTTTAAAACCAAAAACCACGATTGGCGCGCCAATTGCAACTTGGGGTCCTTCTTAAATCGCAATATGCAAAATTGTCACGCCCATTCTACGTCATGAGATGGGCGCGGACCAAATGGTATTTAGAATCACGGAGAAATGCGAACACCTATTGGCTACGTCAATGTTCGCACAATAAGTTTTCAACAAAATTGTAGGAGGTTTGATCCCAATGGCAGCCACGGCCACCAAAAAAAAATCCAAATCGAAAGTCAATTTGCAACCGTTAGGTGATCGTTTAGTCGTTCAGCGAGACGAATCTGAAGAAACGACGTCTGGCGGTATTGTGCTTCCGGACACGGCACAAGACAAACCTTCTCGCGGAATTGTTTTGAGCGTTGGCGAAGGCAAACTTCTGAAGGACGGCAAGCGGGGCGAAATGCAAGTCAAGGAAGGCGATCGAATCCTTTTTACAACTTACGGTCCCGAAGAATTCAGAGTCGGTGAAGAAGAGTACCTGTTAATGCGCGAAGACGATGTCCTAGCGATTATCGACTGAAATAGACCGCAAAATAAACGACTCCGGCACATATAACCATTCAATACAAACGAGGAGAATTTTCCATGGCAAAAATGATTGCGTTTGAACAAGAAGCGCGCGAAGCGATTCGTCGCGGCGTCAGCAAATTGACGCGCGCCGTTAAGGTGACGTTAGGACCCAAAGGTCGAAATGTCATCGTACAAAAGAGCTTTGGGTCACCGACCGTAACCAAAGACGGCGTTACGGTTGCGAAAGAAATCGAGTTGGAGGACACGTACGAGAATATGGGCGCTCAAATGGTTCGCGAAGTCGCGAGCAAAACAAGCGACGTGGCCGGTGACGGAACCACGACCGCAACCATTTTGGCTGAAGCAATCTTTAACGAGGGATTGAAAGCGGTCACGGCCGGCGTCAACCCGATCCAGATGAAACAGGGCATTGAGAAAGCTGTCTCGGACGTCAACGAGCGGTTGAGTAAGGCCTCGATTAGCGTTAAGGATAGCACCGAAGAAGTGGCCAATGTGGCATCGATCGCAGCTAACAACGATCGCGAAATTGGAGAACTACTTGCTGACGCGATGAAACAAGTTGGCAAGGATGGCGTGATTACGGTCGACGAAGGCAAAAGCCTGCAAACGGAAGTTGAATGGGTCGAAGGAATGCAGTTTGACCGCGGCTACCTGTCACCCTACTTCGTTACCGATCCAAGCCTGATGGAGTGCATCCTTGAAGAACCGTATGTGCTGATATTTGAAAAGAAACTCTCGAATATCAAAGACCTGGTTCCAGTTTTGGAACAGGTGGTTCAGCAAAGTAAACCGTTGTTGATAGTTGCCGAGGATGTGGAAGGCGAAGCATTGGCGACTTTGGTGATCAATCGCCTGCGCGGCATTTTAACCTGCTGTGCTGTCAAGGCGCCTGGTTATGGTGATCGCCGTAAAGCGATGCTTGAAGACATCGCCATCCTTACCGGGGGAACGGCAGTTTTTGAAGCGCTTGGTAAAAAGCTCGAGACGCTTCCGATCACCGATCTCGGTCGTGCCAAGAAGATCATTATCGACAAAGACAACACCACCATTATCGAGGGCGCGGGAAAAAGCCCAGATATCAAGGCACGGATTGATCAAATTCGCCGCGAAATTGATAACTCGACCAGCGACTACGACACCGAAAAACTCGAAGAACGTCTCGCCAAGCTGGCGGGTGGTGTCGCCAAGGTTAACGTGGGAGCGGCGACCGAAAGCGAAATGAAGGAAAAGAAGGCCCGCGTCGAAGACGCCCTCCACGCCACCCGTGCCGCCGTCGAAGAAGGCATTCTGCCCGGTGGTGGTGTCGCTTTGCTTCGTGCCGCAACGGAATCAAAAGTCGACAAAGAACTGACAGAAGATGAAAAAATCGGGTACAACATCGTGCTTCGATCCTGTCGCTCCCCGTTGACGCTGATCGCCGATAACGCCGGACAAGACGGCGGAATCGTGTGTGAAAGAGTTATCGAAGGCAAAGGCCATTTTGGCTACAACGCGTTGACTGACACATACGAAGACCTCGTAAACGCCGGTGTCATCGACCCCGCGAAAGTCACCAAGACAGCTTTGGCAAACGCCGCCAGCGTCGCCACGTTGTTATTGACGAGTGACGCCCTGGTGGCAGACATACCCAAAGAAGATAAAAGTAAAGGACACGGCGGCGACTACGATATGTACTAGTCCGCCACCAAATATGACTCGGTATCCCTGAGTATTCCAATACAACCAGCTGCGAATCATGCGGCTGATCTCATAGGAGCCCGTCGACTCTTGTCGGCGGGCTTTTTTGTCATCCGAAATCAAATCAATCGCCGATTGTTACAACCGTTAAAATCCGCGTGTCAGCTACCGATTCCCAATCGGAACACGGCCGAATAATGGTCGATCCAAGCTAATTTTGATCTCGCCACCAATCAATAAGCAATAGTTGCTTATCCAAACATGCGCTGCAAACACGCATGCCATTGTTAAGGGGCAATACTCACGTTCGTCGGCCCGACGAACAAACTCAAAAAACATACGTACTTGGGGCAGAATATGTACGGTATGGTCAAATGCGCGAACGCGCTGCTAACACGCGAAAATCAAGGCGGGATGAAGGCCGCTAGGGCGAAAACCGGTAAGCCAAAGGTAAGGCGTATACGTTGGCTTGATAGATTCCTTTGCAGCTGCGAATTCGTTGGCGGGCAGTTGCTATGATCAAACTTGACACGGAATTATCATTTGACCCGTCGTTGTGGAACGATTTGTTTCCATTTTATTTCGCGACCGATCGACAATTGAATATCGTCGGATCCGGACCGTCCCTGCAAAAACTTTTCCCAAAGCTCAAGCAATCCGGCGTCAAGCTCACCAGTTTGTTTGCGTTAAGACATCCGCGAGTTGATCTCAATTTCGAGTTTTTGGTTGGTGCCAGTAATCAATTATTGATTTTTGAAACTGCGGCGGATCAAGTCTTATTACGCGGACAAATCGTGCCGCTCACCGAAACCGTGTTTTTTGCTGGCTCACCTTGCGCGAAATCTCCTGAAATCCTGTTTGATCATGGAGTCTTACCACAGCATTTTGCGGCATATGACACGACCTTGGAAAACTTGTTTTTGAAACAGTCTCAAAAACTTCACACTACCAACCTGAAAAACATGATCGATGAACTTCAATATTCAGCGCGGGAACGCGATCGAATGGGGTTCGTGGAACAAGCCTTAGTGCATGATTTGCGGGCGGCGGGTGACGTGATTCTCAGAATCAGTCGTGCCGGACGCATCCTGGAGGCCCGCGCGACCAAGCAGGAATATTTCTCGCGCCGTCCACACGAATTGGTTGGCAAAAATATCAGACTGGAATTTCACTATTTATTGGACCGCTTTGAACAGGCCAAACACGAAATAAATTGCGGCGAGGCGTCTGTCGCTTTCGATTATCAGGTCAACAGTGGTGACAACACTTATTACTTCGAAGCCAGATTGGCACCCACACTCAACCACGATTTTCTGTTGTTGGCCCGCGATGTAACTGAACGGCGCGAACTGGAATTATGCTTGGAATACCGTGCGTCGCACGATCCCCAGACCGAACTCCCAAACCGGGCAAAATTCGAACAAATGGTGAAACGTCAGATCGATTGCGGTGAAACATTTTCACTGATGTTTATCGATCTAAATGATTTCAAGGACATCAATGACACGCACGGCCATCAATTTGGCGATCAAGTTATTGTTGAAATTGCCGATCGCCTGAGAGAGGTTCTTGATGATCAAGTCGCACGATTGGGTGGCGATGAATTTGGTGCGATCGTTGAATTGTGCGACGATTCGGTCACTCACTCGATTGCAGATTTAGTCGATCGGCGATTATCCGCAAAAATGGAAATTGAAGGCAAACGAATCTGCGTTTCGCCAAGTATTGGGATTGCCAGTTCAAGCGATGTCGAGGGGAATACCGTCGCGGCGTTGTTTCAATCAGCGGATATGGCGATGTATCGTGCCAAAGCCAAACAAAATTGTTCGACCGTCGTTTTCGAACCACGGATGATCCGCGAATACGCTGAAAAAATGAAGTTGCTTGGCGAGCTTCGGGAAGCGATTCAAAATTCTCAAATTATCTCTTATTACCAACCGGTTGTTGATTTGCAGTCAGGACGCGTAGCCGGTTTTGAGGCCCTTGCTCGCTGGAATCACCCGCTGCGGGGCGTGTTGGCACCAGGCGAGTTTATTGCGTTGGCCGAGGAATCCGGTCTGGTAGTCGATATTGGTAACCAATTACTAAAGGCCGCATGTCGCGATGCACAAGAACTGAGCCAACGATTCAATGGAAACGGATTCTTTTTCAACGTCAACATCTCGCCGGTTCAAATTCAAGATTCCGATCTCTGCGAAAACGTCAGCTCTGCGTTAGTTGAATCCGGATTCAGCCCAGCAAATCTGAATTTGGAAATAACGGAATCGTTGTTTTTGGACGATTTCGATCGGGCGATTTCTGTTTTCCAACAATTGAAACAACTCGGTGTGAAAATTGCGCTTGATGATTTTGGAACTGGCTATTCATCGCTTATGTACTTAGAAAGATTGCCGATCGATATCTTGAAATTAGATCGATCGTTTATCCGGAATATTGATCAGGGAACGAACAAGCGAAAACAGCTGGCGCGTACGATTGTTGAGCTCGGACTTGGATTGGACTTGCGAATCGTGGCGGAAGGTATCGAACAGATTGCCGAACAAGAATTTGTTATTCAGACTGGTTGTAAATACGGGCAAGGGTATTTGTATTGCAGGCCGATTAGTAAACCTGAAATCGTCCAATTCGTTAACGCGTTCGAAATGCCAAAACTGCAGATTTCTAGTTTGTCGAACTAAGAAATGACTAATAACAACTTCCGGTTTGTGCCACGTAGATCATTCTTGAACAGGAGCCCACAGAGGGAACGAAGTACTCCGTTTACTCCCGATCTCTGATGACATCAGATCGCAACCTATTCCAAATTGGCTCCGGGAAGTATTAATCTTGAGACTCCGTCGACTAACTTTTTTTCGTTAAAGTTGATGATCAGTCCAAGTGGTACATCGAGCAACTTCATGTGGCTCAGTAGCTGAGCTTTGTGAATTGTGTGAACAGATTCCACTGCATTTGCCTCTTTTTTGATGCATTCTCATTAATTCTTATCCATACATTTTGACTTTCGTACTAAGATCACGATAATATCTGGTACCACCTCTTCGCTGTCACACCTGTTTCTTCCGGTGTA
>CAJHZH010000112.1_pt1 | contig 28483 bp, 24 predicted proteins | sample 9198951 | NCBI WGS metagenome assembly CAJHZH01 (sample SAMEA7708381, study PRJEB35096) | sediment metagenome | biome: marine neritic benthic zone biome [ENVO:01000025]; feature: sediment [ENVO:00002007]; material: shallow marine sediment [ENVO:03000034] sea grass bed [ENVO_01000059] ...
AAAAACGATGAACCAGGGATTTTGACGATCGACAATTTTGCCAAACCACTGGTTTCCTTTTCCGTTATTTAGTTCGGTGGGCTCTAAATCGTCGATCAACGTCACGCTAAGCTGGTTCATTAGCGAATTAAGCTGCTCTTCCAGATTGTCGGCGACCACTGGATCGTACTGGCCAGACGCCACAAGCGTTTGTAGATCAGCGATGTGTTTTGCCAACGCTTGAAACGTTCGATATTCAGTCTCACTGTTTGCTGTCCAGCCAGTTTTTTTGCATTTGTCAATTTCAGATTGAATGCGTGAAACCAATTTCGCACCGTCGGCGCGAATCTGTGCAGTATGGATATTTGCTTCCGTATCGAAATTCGTGAGTTGTTGCAAATCTGCCGATTTGGGAAAAGGTTGCGGATCGTTGTTGGCCGATTTGATCAACTGCGCCAAAAAGCTTGTCGATATGGCGCGGATGGTGCCGTCGTCGGCAACCGAAGTATTGATCGCAATTACGTCACCCGCAGTCGAAAGCAATGGGCCGCCTATGATGTGAGTAGTTTTCTTGCCGGGTTTATCTGCGGGGTGAAGGATCCAATCTGGATTTTTGTCTGACCCATTTAAGTTCCGGGCATTTGATGGGTTACCCTTGCCGCGATCCGATATTCGGCATTCGGTCAACCATTTGAGGTGACGGGGTGGAGGGACGCGCGCCATAAAGCAGCGTTGTGCCTTGACGACGCGATCGACCTTAGAAAGCGGCGCATCGACAAGACTCAAAACCTGGGAACGGTTTATCGCGATCAACGCCAAATCATGTTTGGGATCGGTGGCAATAATTCCACGCGCTTCGTCGGTCAGTTCACGAAATGGTCGGTTGCCATCAAGATTACTACCCGCGACGGTGACACGTACTTTTCCTGCGTCTTGGATGGCGCCGTAACTGGTGGCCACCCAACCGCGAGAATCAACAATGACACCGGTTGCCGTTTTTTCGCCAAAGGGATTTTCAATCTCCAGGCGCACGAGGTAGGGATTGATCTTTTCCCAAACCGTTTTCCATTGTGCAGTCGAAAAAAACTCTGGGGACTCATCTAACGGTGGCAAGTTCGATGGCAGCCCGTTACTGTCTTTGTCAACCTTTGAAAGTCCCCCAATACGGTCAAGGGACCCAACCGTCGTGGCTTGCGATCGGTCGCTGAATGGGGCGGGAACCTTGTCAGCTGATTGTTCGGCCAATGGAGTTGCGTTGCTACCGTTAATCATCACGATAATGGCAAACAGCCCGCCAACCGAACCAATCGCGACCAGCAAAATGACCAGCGACATAACCCAAGTCGGCCTGCGACCCGTATTCGAGATCCCCGAGCGAACGACAAACGAGTTGTTGACAAATGGATCGTCAAACGAGTTGTCGTTGGTTTTTGATTGTGACCCTGCGGAAATCGGCGGTTCTTTGACCGCCTTCGGATCGATAGGCAATCTATCGGATGTGGTCAGTCGTCTCGGAGCAATGGCTGACGATGACAGCTTGCTATCGGGACCTGGTGATTGCTGGGTAGAAGCAACCGGCAGCAACTGCTCACGCGGAATCTTCCGATCGCATCCCGCGCATAGAACATCCGAATTTTGTTGATCGCGTGATACCTGAAAACGGTACTCACAAACGGGACATTCGACCAAACGCGCCATCGATTGTTCTGAAAAAAATGCTGCTGCTGGTTTTATCAATATTATAGGCGGTTTTGCCTCGGGCCGCGTTCTGTTCAACACGTTCACCTGAGGTTAGCGCAACAAAAACACCAGATCATTCGCTAATGGTGTTATTAACGAAAACTCTGGTGTGGTGTTGATCAGAATATTATTATGATGTCCAATCAGCGCGATTCAACTGGTGTTTGGGCAATTTGTTGATCTTGCGAGTACAAATAACTCATCAGGTCATAGATCTCTTGCATTGACAACGTATCGAGCAATCCGTCGGGCATCGAAGACGATTCTGCAGGTTGAATTTCCTCAATTTCTGACTTGGCGATGCGGGTCTTGTTGCCATCCGAATCCAGAATTACATAGGTGTCATCATCTGCCTCGCTGAGCAAACCAAGCAACATCTGCCCATCCACTGTCGATACTTTTTTGGTTTGGTATTGGTCTGAAATCACCTCAGATGGATGGAGTATCGATCGGAGGGTTTCACGTCGAGAAAACCGTCGCGCAATCGTCGTCAATTCCGGTCCTAGCGGCTCACCCTGATTATTAAAACGATGGCATTTGTTGCATTGGGCCTTGGTGAATAATAGGGAACCATTGTGCAAATCAGGCGACTTTGGGCTGCGTTCCATATACGTCAGCAACTGGTCGACCGAGTATTTGCCGATTATGTTTTCGTCTTCAAAAAATACAGGTGATTCATCGGGATAGGTTTCATTAAACCATTTGGCCCATTGCTTCATGAAATGTTGCCAATTCGACGGGTCAGCAGCAATTTGGTGGTCCGTCCAATGTTGGAGCAACCGACCGGCGGCCGCCGCACCGTTTTCTCTCAACCGGTAGCCGACGATAATCACCTGGCGATAGTATTTGGGTTCGCGCGGACGTCGATTTGCCTTCACGAGATTTTCCAGGACGTCTCTTGCACTATCGTCACTCAGCTGCTCTAGGCTACTGATCAGATAGGGCCAATTTGGGCCATCCGGTTGTTGAGCCAAACCCAGAGCGACATCGTTACGCCGATTGGGTTCGTGTCGCCAGACTTCGCGCAAATAATACATGGCTTTTTCATTACCGGTTCTCGCGAGAGTTGCCACGCATCCAATTCTTGCGCGCAACGCCGGTGAATCCTGACGATCTTTAAGGTTGCGATCGATTTCAATAATCCATTCAATTTGTTCGTCGGCAAGATCATTTGGCAGATTGAAAAATGCAGCTAATGCAGAGGACGGCCACTTGGAACCGTTCTTCAGGATCTCGGTAATTTGATCGTCCTCAATTCGATCGGTAAATTCTTTCAATACATTCAACACATGCAGACTGTAATTTCCGATCGTCGTTTGCGTTTGAATTCGCTCTAAAAAATCAATCGCAGCCAGCCTGGTTGGCCCGTCAAATTGGCTAGCCATGTGTTTCAAATTGACCAAGACTTGGAGTTTATCGGAATCCGAGTCGGAATGACTCGCCAAGTATTCGGTAAGACGCTCGCCCGTTTGGCTGATATTCAGGAATCCGAGCACCCGAGAAAGTTCCCGATTGATGGTTCCGTTGCCGGAAGGGAATTCGTTGGCAATTCGCTCGTGAAACAAAGGTATTTTTGCCGGATCGACCTTTCCCCGAACTAATGCCAACTGAATGACTCGCAAGAGATCGACGAAATCCGAGTCGGCAACAAACCCATCCATTTTCGCACTGGCCTTAGCCAGAATATCGTAAGCGTTTTTCAGATCAGGTTGAATGATCATTAATGCCGTCGAAGCAGTCATGAAAACACGAATGTTTTCGCTTGCCAGCGCTTGCTCGCGCCAAGTCGATGCTTCCATCGTCTCCAACACACGTCGTGCCGCGAATGCTTCGGTTCGACTGGTCGACCGCAACAGCGGTTCAATCTGCTCCCAGGTTGGCCGTCCGCCAGTGTGTGTCAGCGCTTCGCAAGCAGCTCGACGTACACGAATATCCTCATCGGTAAGGGCGCCCATGAGCACGTCGGCCGACGCTTTGGTTGTTCGCCATGCCAACGCCCCAATCGCTCGCGCTCGAATCAACGGGTCAGGATCCTTGGCTAACGAAATTAATGTTTCGTCGCCGGGGATCGGACCGTACAGCAACATAATGTTAAGTGCGCGAATCCGATACGCAGAGATGTTGCGTTTTTCCAAGAGAATCCCGTTTAACATCTGGCTCCAGCTATTTTCGAAAACCGTTTTCAAACGGGCAATCTGCTGTCGCGACCAAGCGCTTTGAGGCTGTGGTCGGCGCACCAACTGGGACAATCGATCCTCGAGTTTCGAAAAGGAATCCGGCACCTCACCTGCCCAGCTGACTCGGTATACGCTGCCTTGAGTGCCACGGCCCCCGGTGCAGAAGTACAATGCACCGTCGGGTCCGACTGCCAGGTCGGTGACCGTTAACGGCTCGGCCTTCAAAAATTCTTCGACTTCGGCTACGTATGAATCAGCGTTCTGCTTCAGGTGAATCGCCAGGATGCGACCTTCGCTCCAGTCTGCCGAAAACAACGCGCCGTGATAACTAAGAGGCATCATGACGTGGTCATACACGACGGCACCCGTTGGACTGCCGCGACCGGTGTCGGCAATGCCGGGCAAATTATCAATGAAGTAATAGGGGAATTTCGCAGAACCACTTCGCCAACCGTACTCGCCTCCTGCGGTCAAATGATAGACTTGATTCGGTCGGTACCATGGGGTGCCGATGTCAGATTCCATATCACTATCGTGAACGAACAGGTCGCCATTAAGGTTGAACGCCAGATCGTATGCATTTCGTATCCCGGCAGCGAATATCTCCTTTCTGGTTCCATCAATTGAAACTCGCAGTATCATTCCGCCAGGTGCCTTGATCCCCAAGGCGTGACCGCCAGGATCTTCCATCCGTGGCAGCACTTCGCCTTCATAAATATTTCGTACCGGGCTGGCGGGGTGGGCCCCAGAATCGATTCCACTAGCGTTTCCAACAGAAACGTAGATCATCCCGTCTGGCCCGAGTACCAATCCGTGCGGTCCATGTTCGCCGGGCTCGCCGCGAAATTTCAAAATCAGTTGGATCGGCTCAAGCTTACCGTCCTGGTTACTGTCACTTAGGCGGTAGAGCCCTGTGCCTTGCGGTCCACTTCCGGTTACAAACACATCGCCATTCAAAGGCAATATGCCTTGGACATTTTCCATCTCATCGCAATATTTTTTTATGGTGATCTCACCATTTTCCGAATTGCTCATATCCGCCAAAAGTAACTGACCGCCCTCGCGTGACAAAATTAGCTGCCCAAATTCGTTGAATTCCATGCAGATCAGCGATCCGATCGAGCTATCAAGGATCCGCTGGACCTTAAAGTGATCGGGCACACGAAATGATTTGCCAGGATCCGTACTTGAAGCATCAGGTTGCTGAACATCCGGTTTTTCACCCAGCCGAGCATTATCCCAGGGTTTCGTCGTCCCGAGTGTTCCAAGAATTTGAACACCAGGCCAGCCGGAATCGTCAAATGAAACATTCTTCCAATTTGGCGTGACAGTAATTCCTGATTTCCACGACTCATCGGTTGCCAGCCAGCGCCATTGATCTTCACCCTGCAAGCGAAAACGCATCACGGCCGTCATAGCAGCTGTGCGTCCATCAGTGTTGGTCGCTCGGATCGCCATCACATTTTGGCCATCCACCAAATAGGGCGTCAAATTGATCTTGGTCAGCTCGTCAAATCCCGTGCCATAACCAATCAGCTGGTTATTCAGGTAGACTTGAAAATCATCGTCCGCCGCGATCACAAGTTCACCGACCTCCGGTGAGGCAAGTTGAAATGACTTGCGGTAATGTGTCGGCCCAATTGGAACATCGTCGCGCTGATGTTGCGACGCCCATATCCAATTGGCGTTTTGAGCTATAGCATCGTGCGGCGGGACAACCATTAATATGGCGGCTACCAAAATGAAACACGGCAATCCAATTACATCTGAGCCAATTGCATGCGCGATCGTGCGAGAACTGTAAAGGCGTAAGACTTCCATGTCTCCCCCCGCTTTTCCGTCTAAAAATTTTTTCTTGAGTTTAAATTCAGTCCAATACGCTTGAACTCGCGTATCAAACCATCTCGATTCCTCTTCAGCCTTCGACCGAAGGATTGATTGATTGAATCTCTTGAAACGCTCGGATGACTTCATACAAGTCCGTTGGCACCAGAATGCGATCGTCACTGAAATCGTTTAGCCATTGTTTTCGTTGCCTGACTGCCTCAACCACTGGCGCAATCAAGTCAGCTAGTGCGATGCTGACATTTGAAGCGTCTCGATATGCGGCCTGATTTAGGCATCGCAATGTTGAACTGGTGATGCACGATTGCAGATGTTCGTTGTCCGCAATGTAGTTTAGTGGCAAAGAAACATCCGACATGTTGTTGTTCTTTCAATTAAAGCTGTTTAATCGTTGCCGATACCATCATGTTGTGTGCGACCAGCACAGGATCCGACGCAGCAATATGCAGACGCAAAAAATCGCAGCGCGCGGTTCGTAACTGACCGCCGATTCTTTTGATGGATCGGCATTTCGGCTTGTTCGAATTAGGTAAACTTTGCCGGTCACGGCGTAAATTCGGGCTTGTTAATCTAGCTTGGGAATTCTGGGGAAATCTCGAGGGTTTTGGTTGCTTTGACGCTAGCTACGCACGATCAGGGTGGAAAAGTTGGGAGGTATCGGTACGATAGGAAATCTTTATTCATAAGTTATTGGGAATCACAAAGCAGTCTCTTATGCAAGATTCAGCCGACTCGATTAAGCAATCTCCCAACGTGCGTGTTCTGCTAACAGAAGAACAGATAAGAACGGGGGTAAACCGTTTGGCCAGCGAGATTGGTGGGCTTTATGGAAAACGTCCGTTGACGATCATTGGAATTTTGACTGGCAGCATCGTTTTGATGGCCGATTTGATTCGCCTTTTGGAAATGCCCCTGCGAGTTGGCGTGATTCAAACGAGCAGCTATCGCGAGGGAAGCGATCGAGGCAAACTTGTCATAAATGCGAGCATGATGCTTGATATTCGCGATCGGGACGTGTTGTTAGTTGACGATATCTTTGACACGGGACATACACTGGCAGAAGTGAAACAACTGATTGGTGAAATGGGTCCCAAGTCGATCCGTTCAGCGGTGTTGCTCAACAAAACGGGTCGTCAGCAAGTCGGCGAGTGTCCGAATTTTGTTATTTTCGACATACCAGATGAGTTTGTCGTAGGTTATGGGTTAGACTACTGCGACGAGTTTCGTAATCTCCCGTTCATCGGCATCATCGAAGATTCCGAAATTGCTTCACCGAACTACGACAAATAGCATGAAAACCATGCGCCTGCTAATTGTCAGCCGCGGGTTTTGGCCGCTGGCAGGTGAAAAAGAAATGCTGGCTTGCTCGCTTGCAAAACAACTGGCCGATCTTGGCAACGAGGTAACCGTTGTATCGGCAGGTGTTGTCAAGCAATGGCCGAACGACTTTCAATGGGGCCGAGTCCGTGTGCATCGCATTTCGTTGGCGAATCGACTGGTGTGGGCTGCGACAACGCTTTCTTCGGTTCGTGGCCGGTGGATACGCGCGCTTCAGCGATGGTTATCAATGCATTCCGCTGAATTCGATGGAGCCATTGCGATCGAGTTCCCCGAAGATCAAATGGGTGTCACAAAACTGCTCGCGAAATCAGATTTGCCCGTTGTCGTGCGGCTGGACAAGGGAGTCTCGCGTTCATTTTCAAGGGAAATCAGCTCGATGTCATCCAGTGACAGCGGCGGACTGGTTCGGTTTGTATGCAACTGCAGGGAATCAGCAGAAGATCTAAGGCGAAGCATTGGTCACAATCGGGTTTGTCTGATTGAAGATGGAGTGGATATCGACGCCGGTCATGATTTTTCGAGATCATCGTTACGCGAATCTCTGGCAAGTGCGCATGCCGTTTTGTCCGTCGCGCCGCTTGCACCATTTGCCATTTGTTCATCGGCCATCCAGCATGGGACCGGGATTTTCCGACTTGTACAGATCTGGCCGCGCGTTCTTACTAAGTATTCCGATGCTAAGTTGTGGTTAATTGGAGACGGATCGGACAAAGATGAGTTGTTTCAAAGAATCTGTGAATTGAATTTGAGGGAGTACGTAATTCTGCCCGGAGAATTCGATGAAATTCGCGATGTACTTCGAGCGGCAAATATGTTTATTATTCCTGGACAATCAAACCATTCCGATTTGTACGCGAAACTCGCGATGGCATTAGGTTTACCCTTGATTTGTCACAGGTGTGCGGACCTCAGTAGAAATTTACGCGATCGTGAAAACGCGTTTCTATTTGACGATGAAAACAATTCATTGTCCGATACGATTTTGCAATGTATCGGCGACGTTTCCACGACTCAGCAGGTGGTTGATCGAGCGCGCGAAGAATTTGCGGAATCACTCTCAATTAAAACGATGGCCGAAAAATATATGAATTTGTTCGCTCGCCCCACAGGCGATTTACCGGCAATTTACCGTTCGAAGCATGCCCAACCTTAGACGATTTTCAGGATCTGTATGCACAAAGTCTCGCTGTATGCACAAAGTCGTTGTTCGCTCCGCGAACAAAACGGACTGATCGCAGAGCGATCAGCGACTATCGAGGAACACTAACTTTGAAAATGCTCTAGATGGAACGGATACTCATAGTCACGGACGATCTCGCTCGCTTGTGCCCGACCTCTCAAGCCGAGCCGACGGCTCGCGCTTTACTTGAAGTTGGATTTTCGGTCCGGCTGATCGAGTTAAACGCCCAGGTACAGCGAGTCTCAATCAAGTCATCAAATGGGCGCAACCAGGCGACTATTCATCAGGTCGCCTGGAAGACCCGCCTGGATTTCACTGCATTTCGCTCGATTCATTCTCTGATCAACGATTATCAACCGGATTTGATCCACGCATTTGGCGAGAAATCAGCGCATGTCCTAACGCTTGCCAAGCCGCGCCGTAACAAAGCGCCAACCATAATTTCGCATTCATCAAAATCAGCTGCCTCGAACAATCCGTGGAGATGGTTAAAGCGGGCGCTGAACGAGCGAATTGATTTTCATCTGATACCTCACGGTTCATTATTGCAACAACTTGAGCCGTCCGGCAGCTCACATAACCAATTTGGCATTATGCCCTGGACGGTTGATTTGGATTCAAAAGTCATCGACCGGGACAACAACAAAATCCAAGTCAAGAAAATGTTAAAGATTCCGGAAGATGCCAAGCTTGCCGGCGTCGCTGCCATGTTGCACCCAAGAATGCGAATCAAGGATGTCGTTTGGGCCGCTGACCTAGTCAAGTGCATTCGCGACGACGTGTACTGGTTGATTATTGGCGACGGGCCGCAGCGCTGGCGGTTGGAGCGATTTGCCGGTCAGCTGGACATAGGCGACAACATTCGCTTTTTGGGTTGGCATGAATTGGCACCACAACTCGTGGCGGCACTTGACGTCTATGTCGCCCCGAGTACTTTCTTCTTTGATTTCAGCGGGATTTTGGCAGCGATGGCGAACGGAGTGCCGGTCGTTGCAACTCAAGATCCGCTACATGTCCAGATGGTCGATCACGGTAAATCTGGCTACCTGATCGAACCGGGAGCGAGGAACGAATTTGCACGATGCGTTAATCGCCTGGTCAATCATCCGCCATTGGCCAATCACATGGGACTTAATGGAAAGCGAAAGGCACAGACACAATTCGAATCTGAAAACCGCCTTACGCTGATGACTGATTATTACCGTCAGCTGACTCAGCGATCTTCTGAATTGCGCGCGATTTAGAATTCTTGTTCAGCCCCCAAAGCTGTAGCGAATCACAAGGCTCATTAGGATCAGGCTTGCGGCTAGCAATCGTCGTAATCGCCGGTGTTTTTGGTAGTTTTCGGCAGAATGCCAAACTACAAATACCCAAACGGATATCAGAATCGATCGATGGGGCGCGTTCGATCTGGATAGCCAGCCCTTGAAAGTTCCAACAACGGAGAGATTCGTCTCGATGACAGTTTGCCGCAATTTCCCGTGCGCCGTTGTGAGAACAAGAGATCATCGCCCGATAAATCTCGGGCAAAAGCGCACAAAACGCAGAAATTATTTCTTTCGATGCCGAATCTTTGCGCGCATTCGACGTTTTTTGCGGCCGATCTTTCTACGACCCTTTCCTGTTTTCTTGGTCCCCACTAGGTAATTACTCCTAATTTCAAATAGTAATACAACAAAAAAAAGCCGATACCCTCACGTTGGGCAGCAGCATGCTAGATTCTAACCAATCTAAACGCCAATCCGCAATACAACAAAAATGTCATTTAATCAGATTAACTCATCATTCGTCGTTTTCGGTGACTTCGTTTGAGGGCGGACAACGATCGCAACAACAATTCCAATTGCCATTAGACCCGCAACAATGGCGGCGGCAACAAAATAGTTTTCAGCAACAATGTATTGTACGCTGGAGTAAATAATCGCCACGGACACCAGCGCCATAAACAAGGGTGTCAACGGATACAGCGGCACCCGAAATGTTCCAGGTTTCTTGCCGGGTTCCTTGGTACGCAAGACAATTAACGAAATGAATGTCATCGACAAAAACAACCAGAAATAAGGTGCCGTAACGGCTAGAATCTGGGTAAAACCATCTTTTCTAAGTCCACAAACAAAAATCAAACCTGTGGAAATCGCGGCTTGGCAGACCATTCCAGCCCACGGACCGTCGCGACGACCACCCCAACTGGCCAGCCACGCAAACTGTGGATAACGCATTCCGACAGCAAAATAGATTCTCGGACTGGTAAAAATCATTCCGTTAATAGCACCCAAACAGGAGATGCAAACAAGTGCACTGATAAACGTTGCACCATGATTTCCCCACTGAATTGACATCAGTTCGGTTGCCGCCTCGCTGTTGTTGGCAAACTCCGCAATGCCCAACCCCAATAGCAAAGCGATGTTAAACAGCACATAACTCGCTGTGACAAGGGTCGTGCCGATTATCAATGCCAACAACAGGTTTCGTTCCGGGCGTTTGACCTCCGAAGCAACAAACGCAATATCATTCCAGCCGCCATAAGTAAACATCACCAAGACCATCGCCAGAAATAATCCGCTGAGCGGTGACGACAAGCCGACGACGCTGGCCGACGATTGAAATTCACGTAGTAAAAAGGCGGTGGCAATGATTACAGCAATTCCCGCAACTTTGATTATGGTCAATACGTTTTGCGTCCATTTTCCAGATTGAACGCCCAACAAGTTTGTAAAGGAAAGAATTAGTACAGCTGCCAAAGACAATCCGAGTTTCATCGCCGTCGTTGGCGGCAAACCGAATAACTGCACGGCGTATTCAGCAAACACCATCGCCATGGCACCGATGTTGCCGGGTCGAATGATCCAGAATGCAGCCCATGCAAACGCTAGCCCGACCGGATCACCAAACGCCCGCCTCAAATAGTAATAGTCGCCGCCGGGCTCGTTATAGGCAGTGGTAAGTTCCGCAAAACAAATCGAGCCGACCAGAGATATGGCGCCGCCCAATATCCACACAAATATCAACCAGTTTGCACTCGGAACCAGACCGGCCACTACAGCGGCAGTGCCAAATATTCCAGACCCGATGATCGTGCCAACAATGATGCAAACCGCGTCGAGTAACGTTAGCTTTCTTTCGGGATACAGTGTGGCGGATTTAGGTGCGTTGCCGGTCAAGCGATGTCTTAATGTTGAACAAAATGATTAGTAAACACCCCGCAAAAAAACGCATCGCTCCACTGAAAACGATCAGTGCATTTGCCCAGTATACTAGGACCTGTCAAGTTGGATTCACCCGGGCCTCGAACTGTCCAGTTCGCTTTCTTTGCTAAAAATTGCGCAATTGTCGAATACTCGACTACTTTGTGGATGAACAGTTGGACTAGACTTCGCAGAACCAGCCGGTATAAGATGGGCAAATTGCGGAATCCACTGTATTAATTGAAGAAAAATCGCTTTTACCGATCGGAGGTTGTATGGCTAAAGACGAGGCATTTGAGGTAAACGGAACGGTAACGCAAGCGTTGGCCAATACTCGCTTCAAAGTTGAATTAGAGACTGGCAACGAAGTCCTGGCTCATGTTGCCGGACGCATGCGAAAACACTTTATTCGAATAGTACCCGGGGACAAGGTCCGGGTCGAACTTTCACCCTATGATCTGACTAAGGGTCGAATTGTATATCGAGAGCGCTAGAATGGCGTCGCTTTCATCTTGGCGGATATCTCACGCCTGATTGCTAACTTTGCGAGTGCCCGCATTGCATTTTCGCAGTTCAAAACAGATTTGGCGGGGTCGGCGGTTTGTTGTAGGCCAACGGATGAATCGGCAAAACATGGACACACGCCTTGTTTAAGTCAAAAACGCTAGTTTACACTTCCAAATCTTCGGGATTTTCCAATTTGATCAAACCGACCTGTTCCAAACAGGGTAAGAGAGGTTGATGACATGTGATCAGGAGCGCATTCGCGCGCGATGGGGCTTTCCTTGTATCAAGCCAAAGCTCTTCGGATGTAACGAGCGTTTCATGTACCAGTGAACGTCCGGCAAAATTCTGCTCCGATGTCTGATTAGTCGCACATGCAACCTTTGCAACAATCAGTAAACCGGAGAGAATCATGTGATCCAGTTGTTGTTTTGTCTTTGACTGATTGGAACGGCTTTCCAGCCGAATTCCGACATTTCCCGAATCGCCATCGGTCACATCGTGCGGTTCGGTTCATTGTGTTTTCTTTTGGAGTGAAATCGTGAAACAGTTATTTCTCAGAGTGCAGTGGGTTTTCGCCGCGCTAGTTGCGTCATGCTTGCCTGTTTTGCAAGCCCAAGCTCAAACCGATATGGAAATACAACCCGGTGTTGTGATTTCTTCGTGCAGCATCGACGAGCACCTCGATGACGTCGAATACATAATGGAAGCCTCCGGCTTCGCACAAATGGCGCCGTTGGTCCGCATTGGCACATCGGAATACCTGCGAGGTTTAGACACCACCAAGCCAATCGGGTCAATGTTATTTTTTGAGGAAGACACACCGGAACCCAAGGTTTTGGCGTTCATTCCCGTTACTGATATCGATGACGTGCTTGATACGATCGCACCCTTCGTCGATATCGATGAAGAAGACGACAAGATCGTCCTCACGGCGGACGACGGTACTGAATTCACTGTCAAGGAATCGGGTGGATTTGCGTTTGTCACCGACAAGCCGGAATTGCTTGGCAGCTTGCCAGATAATCCACTGGAAATGTTGGAGAAAATGCATGAATCGTACAACCTTGCTGCCAAGGTTTATGGTCAAAATATTCCTGAATCTCTTCGTGCTCAGGCGATTGAATTAATTCGAGAGGGTTACGAGCGTTCGCTGAGTGAAGTTCCCAGTGAAATGGCCGAACTTCAAATGAAGAATTTCGAATACTCGATGAAGTCGATCGAAAGCATTATCAATGAAACGGATGAAGTTCTTGCCGGACTTGCGATTGATAAAGATGAAAAACGGATTTATATCGACGTGAAGATGGTCGGTTTGCCCGGTTCAAAATTTGCCCGCCAAAGTGCGGCGATGGCTAATGCCCCAACGTCTAAATTTGCCGGTTTCCTTAATGAGGGATCGGCGATGAATTTCCACGTCTGTTCAAAGCTGCTTGAAGATGACATTCCAGAGATGGAAAACATGATCAACGAGCTGAAAAAAGCTGCAATGGAAGAGCTTGAAACTGAACTCGACGGCGAACAGGCCGAGGTCGCAGGTGAAATTCTGACGGAGTTGGTCGAAGTCTTTCAAGCAACCATTCGAGAAGGAGTGATCGACGGCGGTGGGACGATTGATCTGGACGAGACCAAGGGTGAATTTGCGATGGGAATGCGAGTCGCCAAGGGCCGCACGTTTGAAAATGCCTGCAAAAAGATCGCGGGTTTCGCTGAACAGGAACCAGATGTTCCCGTTAAGTTTAACTTTGACGTCTCCAGCGAGGGCGGCATCAACTATCATGAAATCCTGATCGAAGTGCCTGTGGACGAGGAAGAAATTCGGACCTTTTTCGGCGAAGAGATCAAAGTACTCGTGGGTATATCGGAAAACGCCATCTATCTGGCCAGCGGAAAAGATCCGAAGGGTCTGTTGTCGAAGGCCATGAACCAATCCGCCAGCGGTCAAATGCCCGCAGCGCAGTACAATTTGCACGTCGCACCGATTCTTCGGTTTATCTCAGTGTTTCAGGACGACGAAGGCCTGAGTACGATGGCCGAAGCGCTGACGGATGCCGGAAACGATCGCGTGCGTATTCAGGGTGAAGCTATCGAAAACGGCCAGCAGATTAGAATCGAATTCCAAGACGGATTTTTGAAAATGATCGGAGCTGCCGCTCAACAATTTGGCGGCGGATTTGGTCCACCGCAAGATTTCTAAAGCACAACAACAAATCCGCTACCATCCCTTCTTTGGCAAGGGGGTTAGCGGGGTTCTCCTCACCGTAACGCAAAAGCCCGGCATTGAAACGCCGGGCTCTTTTTGTGAAACCGAACGCACGCAACTTCAGAACTTGCACCTTGGCTGCACATGTTCTGCCGGTCGTCGTCCGTGGGCGGTATGAATGTTTCGAGTACCATTGGCGTCAAATCGAAGCAATCTGCGCTGAGTCTTTGCGATGGACCGCTTTTTGCGATGGACCGCTTTTTGCGAGAACGCTTGATCATTCGTGTTCATTGGCGGACAACGCGAATGACAAAGTCATTCATTTTGGGTCAACGAGGCTGGCCATGAATGGATGGGACGCTGTCGTCTATGCTTGCCGTGCTGAACTATTCAACCGAGCTAGCAGCAGTCATTTGAATGTCAAACGACTATTCTCTGGCTGTCTTTGTTTCGCTTGCGCTTACGCAGAAATTCGTTGGGTACTTGGCAGTTAGATATAGCAATCTTGTTAATTTTTCTCTTCTAAAAATCGCGGAATGGGCAGCCTTTAACCGGGGTCCGGCAAGAAACTCCGAACGAAGCCGATAAGCTGCTCGTAATATTTCGAACAATCGTTGTCGCATTACGTGATCAATCGCCGGTAAGGCAGCGAAACGAAATGGAGCCATCATCATGTCGACTAACTCGTCATTAACAGCGAATGATCATCTGAAGAAACAACAGGCAGTCAAAAGCCAACTCATTTCCCAAAATAAAAGTGACAGGGAAAAGGCGGCCAGCGTAATCCAATCGAGCACCCAACTCGATGACGTCGTGTTGGATCTGAGAATTGGAAGGGCCTTGCGCAACCTCGTGCGCGCCTATCGATTTTCTCGTGATTGTGGACGTCCCAAGTGGGATTTTGCCGTGGAACTTTCGGACCTGGAACTAATTGGAATTTCGCATGATGAAATCCGTTGGCTGGTGGGAAAGGGGCTGATTGAACACGCACAAGAAATTGCTTCGACCGGACGAATGCGGCGAGCCTTCGATTCGCACGGAGGATTTACGTTTTCAGACAAATCGTGCTTTGTCATAACAATTTCCGGTTTGCAGCTCTTTAAGACGTTAGACATCAAATCCGATTTTGATACAAATCGAAATTGCATCCATACAGCCAATCAAAATCCGCGCGTCCCCCACTGGGATGGTCAGCGTCACGAACTCCGAGTTGGCTCCGTGGTTGTGAAACGATTCAAGTGGCGTGCGGTAAACCAGGAGGCGATTCTAACTGCCTTCCAAGAAGACGGTTGGCCGGCCCACATCGACGACCCGTTGCCGCCCGTTCCAGATACGGAACCAAAACGCAGGTTGAGCGATGCAATCAAGTGCCTCAACCGCAAACAACAGAACCCGATTTTACGTTTCAGTGGTGACGGCACCGGGCAAGGCGTCTTATGGGACTTGATTGACGCCGACACGGGTCTATAAGTCGCCACACCAGGCTCGGAGGGCCTCTGCAATAATTGATTGCATGGCCGCCCCGGTTACAATTCCTTCTGTTATTTCGACCTAAGTGTCGACGCCTTGTCCTGCGTTTTTTTTTAACGTTATCGTTTCTGTTTTGACCAAATGTTTCTGGACCGAGTTGAGATCGAAGTTGTCGCGGGAAAAGGCGGCGACGGATGTATGAGCTTTCGACGTGAGCGATTCGTCCCTCGTGGCGGTCCCGATGGTGGGAACGGAGGCAACGGGGGCAGTGTGGTCATTACGGCCCGTCGAGGTGTCGATAGCCTTGTGGCGCTTGCTCACCAGAAGCATTGGCGGGCTGAGCGAGGGAAACACGGAAGCGGTTCAAACCGACAGGGGAAAAATGGTCTAGATCGAATCATCGAAGTTCCACCGGGAACCGTCGTCTGTGATTCATCCCACGGCTACGTAATTAAAGATCTCACAATCGACGGCCAATCGTTTGTGGTCGCACGTGGTGGCAAGGGAGGTCGCGGAAATGCACACTTCAAATCGTCTACGAATCAAGCTCCTAGAAAATGGACGTCGGGCGAAGAGGGAGAAAGCCGAAGAGTTGTACTCGAACTGAAAGTGATTGCGGACGTCGGTCTCGTCGGATTGCCGAACGCCGGTAAAAGTACTTTGCTTAGTCGACTGTCGCGAGCCCGACCTCAGATTGCCGAATATCCCTTTACCACCAAGTACCCCAATCTTGGCCTGGTGCAAATTGATCTCAATCGGTCATTTGTCATCGCCGATATTCCGGGGTTGATCGAAGGTGCGCACCAAGGAATCGGATTAGGTCACGATTTTCTCAAACATATTGAACGCTCCGGTATCATCGTGCATCTGGTCGAACCGACACCGATGGATGAATCGGATCCCATCGCCAATTACTTTTCAATTCGAGATGAGATTGTCAAATATGACAGCCAGCTCGGCGAACGACCAGAGATTGTTGCCGTTACTAAGTGTGAATTACCAGGTGCCGAGGAGATTCAGCAAAACCTGGCCAATCAACTTCAGCGGGAGATACTGCTAATTTCCGCCGTAACGGGATCAGGCCTACCCGTTTTAACCACCCGAATCGTCGAACAGTTGGACGAACAAACGTTATGCAAATAGTCGCCGCGGACATCGGTAATAGTTCAATTAAATACGCTGTTATTGATTTCGATGATTCAAATTATCGAGTCCCGGCAAACCGCTTGTTTCACATTATCGACCCGCGGGAATTTCCCGAGGTCTTGGATGTCGACGGCCCAGCTCACTGGCTGACATCAAGCGTTAACCCTGGCAACCTATCCAAGTTTAAAAAGCTGTCGGACAGCAGCGGCAGCGTGTTGACATGGCACGACCTGACATACCACGACATTCCGTTTGAAATCGAACTGGACGACAAGGATTCGATAGGAATCGATAGGTTGTTGGCGGCATTTGCCGCTAAGCGACTTTATGGCCAATCGTCCAGTGTTATTGTGATCGATTGTGGTACTGCGTTGACCATCGATCTGGTGAACCGCGACAACGTTTTTTGTGGGGGACTTATCATTGCAGGTCCGACAGCAAACTTGTTGGCCTTGTCGCAATTAACTGCGGCGCTTCCCGATCTCTCAAAATCAAAGATCGAACGTCCCCGATCTATCATTGGCAAATCAACCGGCGAGGCCATGCTCAGTGGTGCCTACTACAGCGGTCTGGGAGCGATTAAACAAGCGGTCGAAGAAATCAGTCAAAAGATTTGCTCGACACCGTTAGTTGTTGGAACCGGCGGTGGCCTGGGACCGTGGCGTGCCGATCTTCCAGCTGAATGGATACTTGTGGACAATCTCGTTTTGGACGGAATATTTCTCGCAGCTGCTAATCTTGGTCGGCATTTACCGGTCAATTAACCAAGGCCCGATGCAAGGGCGGACTTGAACATTGGGAAAACGTCGGGCGATTGTAACCGAGTTGACGGCGGGGGGGCGCGGCGCCATTTGCGTTCTGCAATTGCAATCGCAACAGGTGATTTCGAAAATCAGTACTTTCTTTTCACCGGCCAGCAGCCGATCGTTATTGGACGAGCCAATACGCAAGCCAATCTTTGGTAAGTGGCGTTCTCCAGCGGAAACAGGTTTCGAGCCTGAGGACGTGATCGTCGTGGTTCACGATGAATCACGGCTAGAGGTTCACTGTCATGGCGGGCAGATCGCCAAGCGACGAATTATCGCCCAACTAGCGAACATCGGTTTTGAGCAGCTGCCGTGGCAAGATTTAATTGCCCCGTCCTCAACTGCGGAATCCGCACAACAACTTCTGCCTCAGACAAATACTCGAAAAACTACGGCCGTGATGATGTGGCAGGCAAGGGGCGCCCTTGATCGCGCAATCGCAGACCTATGCAACCTTATTGAAACCAATCAATCATTAGCACTCCGCAAAATTGGACAATTATTGGAATGGGCTGATCTTGGAATTCATCTGGTAAATCCCTGGCGCGTCGCCGTTGTCGGACCACCCAATGTTGGCAAGAGCAGTCTAATCAATCGAATTCTTGGTTATCAGCGATCCATTGTATTTGACCAACCCGGAACAACACGCGATGTGCTTTCCGCGACAACCGCAATCGATGGTTGGCCGATCGAGTTTATCGATACTGCCGGGCTGCGGGTGGCCGAGAATGAGATTGAACGCGCGGGTGTTGAGCAGGCTGTCAATGCCTGCCGGCGGGCCGACTTGGTGTTGCACTTAACGGATGTTCAACTTGACGCCGTCGATGAAATTGAAAATGAGATTGAAACGCCGCGACCGATGCTACACGTTGTCAACAAATGTGATTTGGCGGTCCCGTCGGCTAACTTCAGCGACCGGCTGAAAGTAAGCGCGAAAACTGGTCAAGGAATCGCAAAACTTCTTAAGCGCGTTGTCGACCAAATCGTGCCCTGCGAACCGTTGGGCGAGCAACCGGTTCCGTTTACACAAGATCAAGTAGAGGCATTGCAGTCGGCGGTACATTCTCTCAATACAAACAACTCTTTGGATGCCATCCGACGATTAGAAGAGCTCGTTCGCAACTCGTAGCCCCCAAGCTGCCAGCTCGTGTTTTTTGCGTTGGCTTGATTGCGACCCGCCAGCAAGTGCTCTCAAACCACACGACTAATAATCAAAACCGGTCACACGTTAATGGCACGATTGACACCCAAATTTGTCGCGGTTATAGTGCCGCCTTAAGCTTCTAAAAGTGGCAACAACTCACAACGAGTTCCCGCAAGGCACGCCCAAATCGAACGCACTTAATCGTCACGCGCGCAGAACGTATTTGGAAACAGGAAGGTATTGAGGTAGCTTGCGTTCATGGACTTGTTAAAGCACGACATTCTTATCATCGGTGGTGGGGGAGCAGGATTGCGAGCCGCCATTGCGATCGGGGAGGAAAACCCGAATCTCAGCATTGGTGTTGTGTCAAAAATTTACCCAATGCGGTCGCATACGGTTTCTGCCGAAGGTGGCGCGGCGGCCGTCATCAAACCCAATGACAGTCTTGAAAATCACGCCTACGATACCATTTCAGGCGCCGATTGGTTGGCCGACCAAGACGCTGTCGAAGCATTTGTAAACGAAGCCACAACGGAGATGATTCAACTCGAACATTGGGGGTGTCCGTGGAGTCGTGAGCCTGATGGATCGGTGGCCGTACGGCCGTTTGGCGGAATGAAAATCGAACGGACGTGGTTTGCCGCAGACAAAACCGGCTTCCACATGCTTCATACGCTGTTTCAAACGGCGCTGAAGTACGACAATGTAACTCGCTACGACGAATGGTTCGCCACCAGGTTGTTAGTCGAGGACGGTCGTTGCCAAGGCGTGACGGCATTGGAATTGCGTACCGGTCAAATCCGGGCGATCGCAGGCAAGGGAACTATCCTCTGTACGGGCGGCGCCGGCCGCGTGTTTCCCTTTACAACCAACGCCGCCGTCAAGAGTGGCGACGGAATGGCGTTGGCGTACCGCGCTGGTGTCGCCCTCAAAGACATGGAATTCGTCCAATACCATCCGACAGGCCTACCAGGGACCGGCATCCTGATCACCGAGGCGTCGCGCGGTGAGGGAGGTATTTTGCTCAACAACGAAGGATACCGGTATTTGCAAGACTACGAATTGGGCGAGCCGTTGGATGTCGATGATCCAAAACACCCTCAAAAACGATCGATGGAACTGGGCCCGCGAGACCGGTTGTCTCAAGCGTTTATTGGCGAACGGGAAAAAGGACGCACTATCGAAGGAGTGTTTGGCGACTACGTCCACTTGGATGTTCGTCACATGGGTGAAAAGAAGATCGACAAAAAGATCCCGTTTGTCCGCGAGTTATGCCGAAACTATGTAGGCATTGATCCGGTTCACGAACTTATCCCGGTTCGCCCGGTCGTTCACTACATGATGGGTGGCGTGCACACCAATATCGAGGGCGCGACATCATTGCCGGGGTTATTTGCCGCCGGCGAATGTGCCTGCGTTAGTATCAACGGCGCTAATCGACTGGGCTCGAATTCACTCACCGAATTATTGGTATTCGGTGCGCGTGCGGCTCGCGCGGCAGTTCGTTTTGGGAGTGAAATCGGCGAGATCACCTCCGACAAATTGGTTGCACAGGCTGAACAAGAACAGCGGCGAATTCGGGAGCGTTTTTTTGAGCCCGGCAAAGGCACAGAATCAATTGCAGGCCTGCGAATCGAGCTGACCGAAACGATGGAAAGCGGCGCCGGTATTTACCGCACCGATGAATCCCTGCGAGCGAGTTGCGACAAGATTCGAGAACTCAAAGAAAGATTTCAACAGCTCGAGTTGGCAGATCACAGCTTGACCTTCAATACAGAATTGACCACAGCGCTAGAACTGGAATCGATGTTGGACGTGTCGGAGGCGTTGGCGCATAGCGCATTGTCCCGCACGGAGTCGAGAGGGTCGCATCAACGATCCGATTATCCAAAACGGGACGACGAAAAGTTCCTCAAACACTCACTTGCGTTTCAAACCGATGGCGATCCTCGTATCGAGCACCTTGACGTTGTCGTCACAAAATGGCCTCCTGGAGAACGCACCTATGGCAAAAAGTGAGACGAGTGCCTCCGGAATGACGATTGTTCTCGAAGTTTTTCGCTACCGGCCGGAACAGGAGGAAGAGCCTTCGTTTCAGCGTTACGATGTTCCGTATCGGGAAGACTGGGTCGTGCTCGACGCGCTAAATCATATCAAGGACGAAATCGACGGAAGCTTAAGCTACCGTTGGTCTTGTCGTATGGGCGTTTGCGGCAGTTGCGGAATGATGGTTAACGGCGAGCCCCAGCTCACCTGCGCCGCGTTTTTGCGCAACTACTACCCCAACCCGATTCGGGTGGAACCGCTCAATTATTTTCCGGTGATCCGCGATCTTGTTATCAACATGGACGATTTTCTCGAAAAGCTTCAGCGGGTAAAGGCTTGGCTCGAACCCAAGGAAGAGAAACCGGTTTCCGAGGGTGAATACCTGCAGACGCCCGCTCAGTTGGCGCAGTACAAACAGTTCAGCATGTGCATTAATTGCATGCTTTGTTACGCGGCGTGCCCCGTATACGGTAAGCATTCGGATTTTGTTGGTCCGGCCGCCATTGCGCTCGCCCAGCGTTATAATCTGGACTCGCGCGATGGCGCCGCCAACCAACGCGCCGATGTGATATTTAGCGGCGAGGGAATCTGGGAGTGCACATTTGTGGGTGAATGCACGGAAGTCTGCCCCAAAAAGGTAGACCCAGCCGGCGCGATCCAGCAAGCAAAAGTTGACGCGACCAAAGATTGGTTTCAATCCGTGCTGGTGCCTTGGGGCAAAAGATAAGACAACGAGGACGAAACAAACCAATGTCAAACAATTCCGGCCATGCAAAGAGCAAGGAATACATTCGGCCCATGCCGTCTAATTGGTGGACGGCAAAAAGGTCGTACCGTTTGTTTATGCTCCGCGAATTGACTTGCGTTTTTGTAGGTGGCTATGCGCTATTTTTGTTGTTATTGGTCGCGCTGAGAGGCAACGAAGAAGCATTTACCGCAACACTGCATTCGCCGTTGTTTATCGCACTGCAAATCATAGCGCTGCCAATGGTTTTGTATCACACGATTACCTGGATCAATTTGACTCCCAAGGTCGTCGTCGTTTGGCTTGGCGAGGAACGTGTCAGCTCGAAGCTGATCGCCGCCGTTCACTACGCGATATGGGTGATCGTTTCGATTGTCGTATTTTGGCTGGCAACATAAAACGAAAACGGAACATTCTAAGCTTGAATCAAGTTAAAGTTATGGCTAGATCAAACGAAGCGTTTTGGTGGGGGTTGTTTTCGGCCGGTGGTGTCGTATCGGCATTTCTGTTGCCGGTTACGCTATTGATAACTGCGATTGCCGTTCCCGCTGGTTGGGTCAGTGCTGAAGAGCTGCGCCAATTGATCGGCCATCCATTGGCGCGTTTGTATTTGATGGTCGTGATTTCCTTAACGATGTTCCACGCGGCCCACCGAGTCCGTCACACGGCGGCCGAATTCAGCGAAATGGCCCACGGCACTGCGGCAGCTGTCGTTTGTTATGGCGCGGCATTTCTAGTCACCGCGCTGACCGTATTCTTCTTGATATCCTGAAAAGGTGGACATTGCAGTACGTCCCGACGGCTCGGCGGGACTTGTGCCACCAGAGATCTCACCATAACAAAATCGATTCATTGCCGATTGGCGTGTCGACATTTAACAACTTGTTGCCGGGTACCGTCGAGCCGCCTCCCTGTTATACACAGGATTTCGTTTCCAAAAATTGACAAATGATTTCCAGGCAAAAACTGGAATGTTACGAGTTGCTGTCATGCGTGCAATAATTGAACGTAGCCAACGCATGCTGTTGGAAAACTGCTCAAATACCAAGTGTTTTCTTTGATCAAAATCAAAGTGCGTTTCCGTGTAAAACGAGGAGTCGAGCCGCCGGTACCTACAGCTCAAAAGTACGTCCCGACGGCTCGGCGGGACTTGTGCCGCCAGAGGTCTCAACTTAACAAAATCGAACCATTGCCGATTTGGGTGTCGACATACAACTTGTTGCCGGGTACCGTCGAGCCGCCGGTACCTACAGCTCTGCCAACCATTTCTCCAACGGCAACATCGATTGCCAATCGGGTAGTTCGGCGATTCCGAGTCCCGGACATTGAAGTTGTGCGACGTCGACCTGCCCGTCGCGGATGTTCAAATTCAAGTTACCATCTTTCTCGCAATACAAATCGCCGTATAGCTCGAGTGCCGTGTTCTGTTCGTGACCGGTCAAATGTGATAGTCCGCGAAAGTAATGATGAGCATTGCGTTCGGCGTGCCCAAGTCCCAGCGCCGCGACGACCGCAAAATCTTGTTGCAAAGAAACCAGCGGCATATTGGTCAGGTCCTCGGCGCTCAAAAATGATGGTTCACCCTGTTCCGTCCGGCGCGCGCATAGCGCGTGATTGGCGAGCGACTTAAACACACCTTTGCAATTCTTATGTGACACACCTGCATAGCCGATTTCTGATGCCTCGCTAAATGCATTCACGTAGCCATCCGCTTCGTCAATGATTAGTGGCTTTCGTAGGGAAATCCTCCTCACAGCTAATTCACTCGTACGATCAAGAGTCATCGCCCGAGGCAATGGCTGTTCGATAAAAAGAATGCGTTCAAAAAAGCTTGGCAGTGAAGTTTCAAGTTGCTGAACGAATGCCGAAAGTTGTTCTGGATCGTCAAACGACTCGTTTCCGTCTAGCGTTATTTTAGGATCCGTTTCGGCAATCACGTTCCAAATCTGTCCCAGGCGCTGCAAGTTACTATCGGTTTCGCCACTAACCTTAATCTTGAAATAACAAATCCCCTGCTGCTTGATGTATTGCTCAAGTGTTTGAGGCAAACCGTCCGCAATTCTGTTGTCTTCGGTCAGTTCGTTAGACGTCAAAGGGTCGCCCAATCCCACCGTGTGCCGAACCCAAACGGTAGACAGAGCCTCTGCGGGGAGCGAACGCACAAAATTGAAGTTGTAGAGTTTCGGGTGGATCGTGGCTGGTGAGAATCCGAGTTGGTCTTGTCGTAACATATCAAAAAACGACAGGTTGCTCGCACGACAAACGGCGTCGATCAATGCGCGTTCAAATAACGCCATCGCGAAACTGGAACAAAGCGGAACCGCATCGGCGGCCGCCGAGTTCCTTTGAAATCGCTCGTGGCACTGCCACCAGCAGTCAAACGCGGTTTCGCATGAACCGGACTGCAAGAAAACGTCTTTGACGTCGAGAATCAGCTGCAATAGCTCGCGTAATTTCTGTTGTGGCGGGATATTTGGACGTTTATCCAACCACCCGAATGAAGGCCAATCGGCGGCGCATCCCAACACCGAATCACCGTCGCTGGAATTCAGCTCCATTCGAACTTCGACGTTGCCGCGCATCCAATCGGGAAACAGTGAGTGTCCTTTCCCAATTTTGAAGTCAATTCTGGGTGGCGGAATTCGACGTACAAACAGGTCTATCGAACTAATTTCAAATGTCATGGCGGCCGAACAAATTTGTTTCCTGCTAAACGGTGGGTGATACCCGCCGGGTGTCACCAGGGGTCGCACCCGGCAGGTGCGATCACCAGGTTGGTTATACTGGAGTTGACCATCCAATAAAAGAAATTGAGAACCAAGTGTCAAAAAACGTAGCCATCATGATTCGAATAAAATTGTGGTCTGGTATCTACGCGATGGTCTTGATCTCGTGTGGCAACCCGGCCGTTATGCGAGCCGACGACCCGGTCACTCTGAATAAAAAAGACAACGGTTATCGCGGCATCTGGTACATGAACCAGCCATCGGGTGACGAATATGTCTACAAGTATAGCGGCGGATTGGGAACTTATTGTGCCAAGCACCAGCCATTTGCGGTTTATAGCGCGGAGGCCGCGAAAACGTTTTTCTGCTATGGGGGCGCCTCGAACAACGATAGTCGCAGATTGCTGCACATGGTTTCGTATTTTGATCACCGCACAAATAAAGTTCCCAGGCCGACGATTCTGCTCGACAAACAAACCAGCGATGCTCATGACAACCCGGTAATCGCTGTCGATGGCGAAGGGTACATCTGGATTTTTTCTACATCGCACGGGCGCAAAGTGGACCGGCAAATCCTGGCAATTCAATCAGGTAACTACCTCGGATAACAACTACGATACCGGGTCTTTATGGTTCGAATCCCGCGATGACTGGCGAATCATCGGACCCACTGAAACCGGTCCACAGCCCTACAATCCCGGCGGCGAAGTCGCGATGTGGCAAAGCTTGGATCAAGCCAAAACGTGGGCGAAAAGGCGCCAGCTAACTCGATCCAGTAATTACAACCACACTTATGTCAGGCGCCCGTTTAACTCTCATCGCGATTTCTACGCTTTGTGGGCCGATGGACACGGTCGCAAGCCGTCCGAGTCAAGTCTGTATTTTTGCGATGCGGATGGCAACGTATTTAAGCTTCCGCGAATTATGCGAGGCGATTTCGCAAGACCCCGGCCGTTACGTGAGTAATCGGCAGGGCGAGGCGGGCGAGGCCACTGCCGAGCCGCGATTGTAAACATTTCTCCCCCACTGGAGCCTCGGCTTCCCTGTTTTTCATTTTGCTTTTTGTGAGTTCACCTTTGCCGCTTGATAGGCGCGATGACCAGTGGAATCTTTGCCTAGGATCGGATGCTCCTGCTTGGGAATCCATTTGAGATGTTCAGCTTTGACGTTGAAGAACCGCTCTTGATACGCCAAATTATTCCATTCGTGCGGGTCGCTGTCGTGATCGTACAATTCTTGCGACCCATCTTGGTATTGAATGAAACGCCAGCGATCAGAACGAACCGCATGATTGCCCGGGCCGAATGTTGTAATCACGGGCCTTGACCAGCGAGCCTCGGAATCGCGCAAAAGTGGCCTTAAACTAGTACCCTCGTGCTCGGCGTCGGCAGTTTCGCCAGTCAAATCCAGCAGGGTTGGGTAAATATCAATTAAGCCAACCGGACGCTGGCAAACGGCGCCGGCAGCGATGCCGGGTCCGGCAATAATCAATGGCACTCGCGTCGCGTCTTCCCACAGTGAACGCTTTGCCCAGCGTTCTTTTTCGCCCAAATGAAATCCGTGATCGGAAAAAACAACGACGATCGTATTGTCGCGGAAAGTGCTGGTCCAAAGCGATTTCAGAACAATACCTACGCAAGCGTCAACGAACGAAGTCGACGCCAAATACGACTGAACGGCATGCGGCCATTGCCCCGATTCGCTGACCCAACTATGTGTCGGTGCGACATGTTTCAGCGACGTGAGATCCCTGGCGTACTGCGACACATCATCCGTATCGCGGTCGGCGACTGAGGGCAAGGAAATTTGTTCGCGCGGATGGCGGTCGAACCAATGTTTCGGAACGTACATCGGGACGTGCGGACGATAAAACCCCACGGCCAAAAAGAACGGGCGCTCATGCTTCTGTTGCAGCACGCCTGCCGCCCAATGGGCGAGGTGGTGGTCGGGCATTTGATCATCGCCTGCTGGAAATGCTCCCCAGTCCCATAATGGATGTCCATGCGGCTGGCTGATTTTCTTTTGAGGCCTTGGACCGAACCCAATCTGGATGTTATCGAACGTGGCATAGCGGCCGACGTTTGAAAAAACGGTTTGGTTCATCCGATGATGAAACAGTTTGCCCGCGCCAAAAACTTGGTAGCCTTCCGTGGCAAACCGCTCCGGCAAGGTAACCGCATTTTTTGTCACTGGCGACTGGCGGATTCCCGGATTCAAAAAATACAGACCTGTCGATGAAGGCAGTCGAGACGTCATTAAGCTTGATCGTGACGGTTGACAAACCGGTGCCTGGCAATGCGCATTAGCAAATAAGGTCCCTTTCGACGCGAGTGCGTCAAGGTTGGGCGTCTGTGCTTGAGGATGTCCACCAAGGCAACCGACCCAATCATTCAAATCGTCGATCGAAATCAGCACAATATTGTGTTTACGCTGATCGGCCAGATTTGCTGAAACCCCTAAGCAGACGATCAACGCGACGATCAGCAGGCGTAACAGCGGGACAACGATTAGCATCTTAATATCCGGTCTTGCAATTATCTGGAAATGATATCGGGAAATTCGGCTAAACATTCAGAATTCAAGATGCCCAGCAATTTGAATATGCCGGGCATCTAATTCGCTCAAACTACAATGGGCATCGCGAATTGGAAGTAATTCGTTTATAAATCGCAGTTTGCATTTTCTTTGTTGAAGCGTAAACAATTTGATGATCAAACAATTCTACCAGTTTCTCTTCCGCTTCGTCGGGGCCAAATCAATTTATCAAAATGTGGTCGTTGAAGATCGCCATCACAACGTCAAGGCACACATCCGCAACGAGTTGCAATTACTGCTCGAACGGGTTAATCAAAACAACCCATTCTTTGTGGGCAAGTTTACTGAATTCCTCGATCGTTTCGGCGAAGCGGATGACGAAGCATTCCTTGAAGGCTATTCCAGATTGCCTTCATTTTCAAAACAGGATTATGCGACGGCGGGTAGCTCGGTGATGGCCCGTGAACTCGCGGAAATCGATCCCAAACAACTTGAACTCCAGTTTGACGGGAAACCACTGGACTCCTTGAACCGACTTCGCAAGGGGAACTATCTGATGCCGATGGCGACGGGTGGCTCAACATCGTTGCCACTGGTTGTTTACATGACAAAGCATCACATGTTTTCGATGCTGTTTACTTTCTTTAAGTGCTGGTACCGCATGGGCTGGCGGCCGGGTGAAAGGCTGCTGATTTTTTACCCTAAGAACACGTACAACATAGACGACATGGTGAAGTTCAATCGATTCAGCAAACTCACTGGATTTCGCTACCATTTGTTCGATCGGATCGATGAACCGACGGTCCGCGGGCTGGTGGATGAAATCAATCGATACAAACCAAAATTGCTGCTCGTTTTTCCGTCACCGATGAATATGGTTGCGCACACGATTCGCAAAAGTAATTTGAACTTGCGGCACCAACCCGAACTGATCAATGTGAGTGGCGAGACATTTTTTGATTGTCAACGCAACAACATTCAGCACGTGTTTCCCGACAGTAAGATCGAAGACTCCTACGGCTCGGTCGAGCTAGGCGAGATCGCCCACGAAACCGATGGCGGATTAGAGATTTTTTCCAATGTCGCCTACGTGGAAACCGAAGACAACGAAGTCGGCCAACCGGAAATGGTGGCGACGTGTCTGGGACTATCAGATTTCCCGTTTATTCGTTACCGAATGAAGGACATTGCTGAAATTGAATTTCGTCGTGATTCGGATGGACGCGGGCGCTATGTGATCACTCGAATTGAAGGCAAAGATTCGAATTATATACTTTCAGCCGATGGATCGCGGTTCTACCCATCGTTTTTCAACGCATTGGTCAATCAATTGAATCAAACGGTGGAACCGTCCATCGTTGAGATAAAAGTCTACGAACGCGCGCAACGCGAATTGGAAATACAATTCATTGTTCGTGATGATCGATTCTGTCGGCAAATTGAGGATGAAACTCGTCGACATTTAAGCCAGCGAATGAGCGACCAAATGCATTTTGAGATACGCTTTGTCGACTTTATCGATCACGACTACCGGCGCAAGTATCGCGTGATCCAGCGACAAGGAGACGTCGAATTTGCCGGCGGAATCGTTGGTGACGATACCAAGGCAGAAACGGTCCGAGAGATCGAATCGGACACGAACGGTTCAAGCTTGACGCCGGCAGATTCGTCAGGGCCGACAGCGACGACGGACGACCTTCGTCAAACCAGT
>CAJHZH010000684.1_pt1 | contig 27294 bp, 20 predicted proteins | sample 9198951 | NCBI WGS metagenome assembly CAJHZH01 (sample SAMEA7708381, study PRJEB35096) | sediment metagenome | biome: marine neritic benthic zone biome [ENVO:01000025]; feature: sediment [ENVO:00002007]; material: shallow marine sediment [ENVO:03000034] sea grass bed [ENVO_01000059] ...
AAGCGTTTGTTCAACCAATCATTGACCGAAGGTTCATCCGGCCGGTACAAGATCGAACGATTCCCCAATGCCCGAGGACCATATTCCATCCGCCCGTTAAATCGCGCAACGACGTAGCCCTTTTCAATCAACTCGGCAATATCGGCTTCACAATTGGATGACTTGTTGTGCGGGACGCGCTGGCCGTCCAAAGCCATAGCAATATCCCGGTCGGAAAAATCTCGCCCCAAATAGACATGGTCCAAACAGTCATTGCCGGTTTTAATCATTCCCGGATTGACTGCGTGTAATTGAACCAGTGCCGCGCCTGCCGAAATGCCTTCGTCCGACATCGCTGGGTAGACAAACACCGAATCGACCGCGCCAATTTCGTGGATGCGTTGATTGATTTTTACATTGGCAAAAACGCCACCGGCTAGTCCCACGTTGCGACGCTCGGTTTGACGTTGCCAGTACGACACGTACTGAACTGCAATTTCTTCCGACAACAACTGAATGGTCGTTGCCAGGTCTTGATGGCTGAAGTCGTCTGGCAACTCCGACTCCAATTTCCGAATCGCGGCATGACGGTAGGCATCGCCAATGTTCTTGATGGTGCCGTCGCGATAGGCGATATAACGATCAAACAACTCTCGATAGGCTGGTTTTCCGTACGCCGCTAGACCCGTTAGTTTGCCCTCGTGCTTACCTGCCTTGTAACCGCAGATTTCCGTAGCATAGGCGTAATAGCAGCCGAGCGAATCGAACGCGGGCACCGAATGCAAGTAGGTTAGATTGCCACCGGCGGCGTCATACACGTGCGACGAATGCCCGTCCCCCGCACCGTCAAGCGTGACAATCAGCCCGTCTTCAAAGCCGCTTGCGTAATACGCCGTGGCGGCATGAGCCAGGTGATGCGAGACATATTTTACGGGACAGCAAATGCCAAATTCATCTTGCAGGACTTGCTTGACCTTGCGTCGACGGTGAGCAAATAAGGGTTGTTTCAATCCGTAGTATAGATTTTCAAGGATGGGCAGTTTACTACGAAGAAAACTCGCGCGTGCCCCAATGCTGAAAAACAGTCCCTTCATCAACCCTTCATCAATTCCGTAAGTGCCTTGATCAAAGTCAACATACTCATTGAGAAAGTGACCCGTTTCCGATGCGACGGCGACGTAATCCAGTTCATCCGGTTTGACGTTGGCGATCGACAACACCTCCTCAATGGATTTTCTTGGAAAGCCCATCACCATTTTCATCCGTGCAAGCCGTTCTTCATTAACAGCCGCTACGATCCGACCGTCTTCGATCAGGGCCGCACCGCACGTCAAATGATCGCTAATTCCCAGAATTTTCATGTCTTAGTCGCCTCTTCATTGTTTCGAAAAGAATAGCTTATGATTGGTGCACCGTGACAAGTCACGATTGCCCGCTCGGTCATGATTCCTACTTGAATTCACTCGTTCATACTGGAGGGAATGGCCTCTAAGGATCGATCCACGTCGCCCTTGACAAATCGATTGCCGAGATGGTCGGCTAGTCGATGGGCCAGTGCCGTGATGGTCAGCACCGGTTGCATGGATGAACCCGTCACAAATACCTCGCTGCCGCCGAGATAGAGGTTGGGAAAGGCGTGCACACGCTGATCGCGGTCGACAACACTTGTCTTGGGATTGTCGCCCATGCGACAAGTACCGATATGATGACGCGACCAGGTGACTTCGATTTCTTCACGTTGTGTCGCGCCAAGTTTGTCAAACCACGTATGCATCAACTCACGCAATCGATCCAACAATCGCAAGTCAACTTCGCTGTAGTTGAAAATCAAATGGGCTGATGGGTCTCCAAATAGGTCTTTTTTGTTTTCCGAAAGCGCAACACGATTTTCATCGATAGGTTTCATTTCGGTAATGGCACTGATATACAAGGTGGGTTGCATCGCGCGCCAGGCAATCTTGAAAATATGCGCGGGCATGTCCACCACACGGTAACGGAGCAGGTGATTGGGAAACCACCAGGACTGGATGATTACTGGAAGCACGGCACCGAGTCCTTCGCTCCGAAAGTGGTCGTAGAACTGATGCGTTCGTCCGACCTTGTGGCGCGGATCCATGGTGCAGCGGTTATGTTGAATCTTGCTGTAAATGTTCGGGCCGGGGTGTTCGTTAAACCCGCGGCCTACGCGGTCAAAATCGTTACCGATTCCGTTGGGAAACCGCTCCGATCGGGAAAGTAAAAGAAGTCGTGGCGTTTGGATTCCTCCGCACGCCACGACATAGACGCGGGCTCTAGCGGCCTTTGTATCGCCGTCCAGCGTCTTGACTTGGGCACCGACAATTCGGTTGTTTTCATCGTGTAGCAGGCGAGTCACATTCACTCCGGATACTAATGTGCCGTGTGGAGAAGCGAGAAACGCCGGCAAAACCTCTTTATGGAAACGGAAGAATCGAATTGCCTTGGTGGGAGTCGCTGTGGCCGAGTCATCGATGACGACTCCCGCCTTGGCCATAAGTTTCTTCAAGTTATGAATATTGGGGCGCGGCCGGACCGGCAAGTCGGCGCTTCGCGGGGGCGTAAACTCGGAAAGATTGGCGCCGCGAACACGCAAGGTTTTTTCGGCTTTGACGTAATACGGCTCCAAATCGTCATAGGTTATCGGCCACGGATTATCAGTTGGGGTAAATGGATGTCGTTCAAAATCGGATGGGTGAAACCGCTCACAACGCCCCGTCCAAAAATTCGAGTTTCCTCCGACGATGCGTGCCGCGGTTCGGGTCAGCGGGTAATCGGTGTCACCGGTGAATTCGTACTCGGCAAGCTGCTTTAATCTTGGATCAACCAGCCAGTCCATCATGCTATTGCCCGACTCAAGGATCACGGTCCGCAGGCCTTGTTGGACCAGCCTGGTACCAAGAACCGTGCCCGCCGGCCCCGAACCGATGATGCAGACATCGTACGGTTGCGAAGCGTCCAACGCGGCAAAATTCCTCACAAAGTTACGATTTGGCATGGCGTTCCTTAGATTTCAATTTGCGGCGTTGCGGTCCGGTTTGATTCGATCAGTATCGGTATTTTTTGGTGCCTCGACGGATATAAAATTGCTGTGCATTTGCCGCCAACAGCTGCCTTCGCTGGATCCAGATATGTCGCACAAACAGGATTCGCCTCCAACAAACTAATCAACATATTCCCAACTCGACCCAATAACGCGATCAACAGCGCCGCCGGCGGGGCAACACCAATTTGCTCCAGATGAACATTTCAGCAGTTTCAGTAACGGTCGTTTGAAAACAGATCTTGCCGTTCCCTAATGTTTCGTTTCGCTTTCAGCGTTCATGAATAACTGAAGACCTGGAGCTGCAATACGAATCGGCGACGAATACCAAAAAATAAGGCCCGCAAGGAAACTGGTTGCGTAGACGCTGGGCATGTGGTGATTATGAACTTGGGTCTTCGTGTGCGGATTAACGGATTAGTAGATGATCATCCTGGATGCAGAAAAAACTACCAAAAGTCCGGGTTGTAATGGTTATTCGTGGAGCCTTATCGGCGCCAGACAACCTCTCGGCAACGTCGGACTGAATCTCGATTTCCAATTTTAGGCAGGTTTTTCTATTTGTTTCTCTTGCAAGCTTCATCTCTACAAAACCACTTTTTGATTCGCCGGGCCAACTTGGCCGCCGCGTTGCGAACCCCGATCGGCAGTGGGGATTTTGCATACGGTATGCAGGTATTTGCCTGATTTTGTTGGTGGAATTTCATTGACAAATTCATGGGCTATCACGCAGTTCTCGCCTAATATCGATCGCAGCAATGCGCCGATCTTGTCCAGATCTTGCTGGAAATCTTTTGGATCATTGCCGGCACTTGGAATGATCTTGATCGTGACGCGCAAGTAATCATCCTGCACGATTTGGAATTTTTTTACGGTGCCTGGTGTAAAACAGTTGACTATTGAGAAAAACAAATAAATCGGTGAAACAAATGCGCCATTTGCCGTGATAAACGACTCCATGCTTCGTCCCGACACGGAGTCCAGCATGGGAAAACCGCGGCCACAGGGACACCTTTTGTCATCAGTTTGCCGCGATCGCCAATCCGATAGCGAATAAACGGCATTGTGTAATTGGTAAGTGAAGTAACGACAATATCGCCCTCTCTATCCAACACCGAATTGCCATGTTGGTCGATGATTTCGACGGAGTGAGAATGACTTACGATGTGAAGGCCCGTTTTCTCGCGGCACTGGCTGGCGATCACCCCCATTTCCCGCGATCCGTAATAGTTAATCGCCGGACAACCGAATGCTTTCTCAATGGACTGTTCCATGTGAGGATGAAAGGTAGCGCCACCACACACAATTGCCGCCGGCGAGTGCAAATTCAATCCATGGTGGTTTGCGTACTCGGCAATGGTGTAAGTCACGTCGGTGTAGCAGAAAATGTTTTTTGGCCTGAATTTGTTGATTCCCGCGATCACATCGCGAATGTCCGATTCGGACATATTAGAACAGCTCTGTACCCTGCGGTTGTAAATGAAGTTCGCAAGTTTAACGACCCAGCTACTGGTATCGGTATAAATATCGCGGTCCGAGCCCCACAGCTTCATCTCCGCTTCGCCGATCTCCTTACCGAGCGTTTCGAAATGATAGAGTTTATTGGCAACGTTTACGGCCCAGTAGTAATTGTCCTGCCAATACTCAATGGGTTCACCTGTCGAGCCTCCCGTTCGGTTGACATAGGGCTTGCGACCTTGGGGGATGACCTTGGCTTTCAGTTTCGGCCCTTCGCTGCGAATCGTATCCTTCGTGAGGATGGGAATTTCTTCGAATCGATCGAGATCTACCTTGGCATTGCGAACGACGCCGCATGCGTCAAGTACATCCCTGTAGTATTCCGTATGCTCCCAGGCATGCAGCAACAACTCGCTGAGACGACGGCGCTGGATCTCGCGAATCTCTTCGGGGGACTTTCGTTCTATCGAACGCACAAACTTTAGTTCTTTCGGCGTGGGGCTGCCTTTGGCTTTAAGCAACCCCCACACGACAGGCTTTCGCCAATTGAGAATCATCTCAACACCTCTGACGGGGCATCAAATATTGTCGTCGCCTTATCAAGACTCGGAACGCCATCACGAAATTGAAAATGGTGGAGTTTGTGTTCGAATTCATTGCTCTCAGTATTTACCGTTAACTCTACAAACGCACTGGGTCGATCTTCATGCAAGCCGTCATCGCCCGGATACCTGAAAATGAAGTCGCCCAGGAAAAACGATTTGCCGTTAGGTGACCCAAAGGTTTGATGCGAATGGTGAAACACGATGCAATCGGCGCCTAATTGCTCGAACACTGAATAATCGATTCCCGCTTCTTCAATCGAACGGGCGCCGTCTTTTCCGTGGTGCAGAACCAACAGAATAAACGCATCGGGAGAATCCACCCTCAGCCTGGAAACCTGCTTGCGAATTTCATTCGGGGGAAGATAGGCGGCACCAAAACTGGATTTTGATGCGCCATAGATATTGGCGAACAGACCGAACTTTGTCAAGCCAATAAAGTTGTAGTTCAAGATATATACGTGCTTGCCGTCGACGCTGAGCTTTTGCGGCGCGTTGGCCTCACTCTTGTTATTCCCGGCGCCGAGATGCGGAATTCCGCGCCCGCTCAATTGTTCTCTCGTGTCACAAATTCCTTGCCAACCTAAATCCTTCGTGTGATTGTTCGCCATCACAACACACGTGTTAGGGCACAATGAAAATAATTCCATGATTCTCGGGCTGGAAGAGACAACTGGTTGCCGCTTGTTGATCACAGACAACCCGAACGCAAATAAGCGGTTGGCATACTTGTTCTCGAACAGCTCAAATGCCGGATACTCACGCTTGCTTCTGATGGGTCCCTCAAGATTGGGAACAAATAAGTCGCAACTGCGGATGATTTCCCGGAACGATTCGGGGATCTGTTCGACCGTGAACTGAGGGATGTTCCAATCTGCGACATCTCCCGTAACGACGATCTTGAGTTTTTTACTGTTGTTAACGATTGACTGACTCTGCTACTTATCTATTGCTGGTGACCACATTTAGGGCGGGCGTGGATTCCCTCGGAGCGATGATTTGTTCCCACCAGATACTGAGAGAAAAGAACTCGTAGATGATGGGTGCGAGGCCGTCATCGCCAGCCAAAAAATCGGCGATGGCCGACGGCAAACCCGGTACGTCGATCATTTCGCAAAATCCCATATTGGGTACTTGCGACAGAAAATCCCGACAATCTGCATCGTTGCGGAAGTAATGGAACCAGGGAATGCCCAACCCCCATTTGGGACGGCTGATTACATTCGGAGGTAACAAATCGGCCGCGTGATCGCGCACAATTTTCTTTCCTTGTCGTCCCGCAAACAACGAACGCATTGGAATCTTAAGCGCGGCCTCAACAACTTCGACCGCGAGAAATGGCACGCGACACTCAATCGATGACGCCATCGTCATCCGATCGTTACGATCTAAAACGGCGCAGAGGAATGATTGCATGTCGTACAACATCATCTGTTTGATCGGCTCGTCGGCAAATTGCCTGGCCTGTTCGATCATTTCGTTTCGCGCATCAAATCGTGATTTGGGCGACATGCCCAGTTGCCGCAGGTCGCTGGGCAGCAAACGCGCCGAGTTATACAGCATCACTTCGTGCAGGCCCTTGAGCGACAGCAGCCGATGGATGCGACGCATTCGCCGGCTCCGCCCCAGGCTCAACAGGCCGCGGACCGGGCCGCCCATCCACGAGGTTCCCCAATTAACGAGGTTGGGAAACCGAACGGGCGCGTAGCGCACGTACCCGCCGAGTGTTTCGTCGGCCCCCTCGCCCGACAACAAAACCGTAACGTACTTTTTCGCCAGTCGACTGATCGCAAAGATGTGCGTGTCATTGCCAAACGCAAACGGTTCGTCCTGATAGGCCTGCCCGGCTTGCAACTGGCCAAGCACGTCGGTCGCGTCAATGCACAGCTTGTGGCTTTTACAATTCCAACGCTTGGCCACCGATTCGGCATATGGCCATTCGTCGACACCCTCTTGTGGTGGTACCGATATGGTAAACGTCTGAATGCGTTCCTCGGTCAAACGAGCAAGTTCCGCCGTAACCAGACTCGAGTCGAGACCGCCAGACAGCAGTGTTCCCAGTGGAACGTCGCTGACCCGTTGGTCGGCAACGGCCTGTCGGAATTTGCGTTTCCAGGTTTCGACGCTACCTGGATCAACATCAACATGATCGATCGCTCGCCAATAGGCTTGCGATCTCAATTGACCATTTTCAATTTCAAGATAATGACCAGGCAGCAGTCGCCTAATGTTGTGATAAGGAGTCCGCTGGCCCGCAACGTATCGAAAGACAAGCAGTTCTTCGATCGTATTAGTATCCACCTGACGAGGTACATTCCCGGCCCATAACGCGCGAATCTCTGAGCCAAAAACAAACTCGTTTCGAGTAATGGAGTAAAAGAATGGTTTAACGCCCACTGGGTCACGTGCGGCCAACAACTTTTGCTGTTTACGATCCCAGGCGGCAAAGGCAAAAATCCCATCGAGCCTCGACAACAGATCCTCAAGGCCCCACGCGTCCAATCCCTCGACAAGAACTTCGGTATCCGTTTGACTTCGAAAACAATGCCCCCGTTCGATTAGCTGCCGACGCAAGTCCTGGAAGTTGTAAATCTCTCCGTTGTAGGTGATGCAATAGCGACCGCTGGCGCTTTCCATTGGCTGGCGACCGCGTGAAGAACAGTCGAGAATTGCCAGCCGCCGGTGGCCAAAACCCAAATTTCCTTCGATCAACACGCCAAAGTCATCTGGACCACGATGATGAATCGACGCGCACATATCGTTGAGCCGATCCTCGGCAACGCGTTGCCCGTCGAAATCAAGTATCCCGCAAATGCCACACATATCGTCTAGATGACCTTCCTTTCGGTGTTCGCTTCCTGCACCACGGTTTGACTGGTTTGGCGGTTATGAAGCAGGAATACCAAACCCCCAATTAAGCTGAACAGGATCAGCGATGCGCGTGCAATGATGGCGACTGCCAGGGCCGAGGAACTGGTCAGGCCGATTTTCTGTAAATAAAAGACGTAGGTGCCTTCCTGAATCCCCAGACCGTTTAATGAAATTGGAATCATCACAACTACGCCAACGACCAAACTGATTATCAACATTTGCCAGTACACGACCGGTGCGTTGACAGACCATGCGAATATAGTCATCGTCACGGCTTGGCCAAGATGGTACACACACGACAATGCAAACGTAGACATTAACACGCCAGGACGACGACCGTAAAACCGAAAGCTACTAATCAGCTCGTCGACGACCTTTTGCAGGGACGGCACCCTGGCGAGAACGAGTCGGTGCAGCCAAGCGCTTGGCCTGGAGAATGCGATCAGCAAGGCCACAGCGACTGCCACACCAAAAAGGCAAAGCACAGCCAGTACGGTGATCGACACCGGTGAGTCGTTGGCAAGAACCAAACCGGTACCGACGACTGCGACGAGGACGAGCGCCGCAAAGAAGCCGGTTGCCCGGTCCATCAGCACTGACGAAGCGGCGACACCCGTCGATCCTGAGTAGTCGATTGCACGATACGCACGAAATGCATCGCCACCCAACGTACCCAAAAAGAAGCTGTTGAAAAACAGCGACATGTAATTGAAATTCAAAATGACTAACAACGGAACTGAAACTTGCTGCGCTCTCAGCAACAGTTGCCATTTGTAAGACCGAATCAACATACAAACCGCCATCACCGCCAGCCCACAAACGAAGCCCAGCAAGTTGGTATGGGCCAAGACGGCTGCTGTTTCGCGCAGATCCGCCGACCACAAAATCAACGCAATCAGGCCCAGGCTGAAGATCAGCTTGAGGATGAAAAGGAAGCGTTTTTGTTTCATCGCCTGAAGATCTTAAGAATGCTCTTTAACATCAGAATGTTTATGTTCGTAGATTTTATCAACGTATTGATCAGCTACGCTTTTCCCATGCACAAAGATGATCAGCTCACCAAGTAATCCCAGCGAAAACAACTGCACGCCCAACACCACCAGTAGAACACCCAGTAGCAAGGCGGGCCGTCCGGAAAGGCTGGTTTCGGTAACAAATCGTTGAACCACAATCGTTCCAACAATGGCGCTTCCAGCAACCAAACAGGCACTACCAATCAAACCGAAAAATCTCAGCGGTTTTTTGACGAACTTGAACAGAAAAAACAACGAAAGCAAATCGAGAACGCGTCGCCCGTAGACGCCCATTTGGGTATCGCCTTTGCCGACGCGTTCTTGAACGTGCTGGACCGATACTTCGGAAATTCGAAAGCCTTGCATTGCAGCAAGGATGGGTAGAAAGCGGTGCATATCTCCGTAAAACGGCAGATCTTCCATCACTTGACGCTTCAATACTCGCAAACCCGAGTTGATATCCCGCAGCGGGACCGAAGTAAGCCACCGCGTAACGGAGTTGAATATTTTTGACTTGAAAGTGCTCCACCACGAGTCGACGCGTGGATTGCGATAGGAGGCTACGTAATCGTACCCATTGTCCAGCTCGCCGATCATGTCACTAACCGCAGCAGGATCAACTTGCCGGTAGCTCGGGAGCAAAACGACGATCTCGCCTCGCGATGCTTGCAATCCTGCTCGAATGGCAGTCGAGTCATCGGATTTGCGATGGATCTTCACCACACATGATTCCAGGTTGGTTCCGTCAAGTTCTTCGACGATCCCTTCCGGCAGATCGATATCTCCATTTACGACAGCCACAAATTCCGTTTTTCGCTTGAGTTGTTCAAGAACGCGCAAGTAATCGCGGACGACATCAACCGCGTCTGGGTCCACATCATCGTAAATCCAAATGGCAGCCAAACTGAAACTCGAACCGATATCGCTATCGATATTCTTAATCGAGGAATCAGGTTGTGACGTGAGCAAGTTGTCCATCATAAAAGCGCTTCTTTGTCTCGTAGATTATTTGGCAGACAATGAAAAACGTTAACTCTACGGCGTGCAGTTTCTCAGGGGAACAACACCCGTTATGCATACAGCCAAGTTGTCCATCGTCGACATTACTTCGCATGCTTAGGTATCGATGAATTTGTAGAGGTCACGGTACTCGGAATTCAACCCCGTTACCTCTCGGTACCAATTTACGAATCGCGAAAAACTCTGCTCGGCCGAGATTTCGGGATGGTATCCAAAAACCGATCGGGCCCGGTCAAGTCGATAACTCATGCTCCTCATTTGAAGTGACAAGTACTTTGTCGACCATCGGTTTTGTTGAAGTTTTGGAAGCTGATCGGACGAGGTCGAATGTTTCATCTTCGTGTGGAGTTTCGAAGATATTTTTTTGACTGAATTCGATATGATCCCAATGGAATCTTCCCAAATCGGATCTTTACTTAAGGCATCTCTCACGTCCGAAGACACAACTTGTTTGAGTGAGCTGGTTAATTTTTTCTTTTTCGTTCCGTGGCTGGCGGGTAACAGAGCCTTTACATTGTCAGCTGAAATCTGTGCCCAGTTTATTTCGTCAATCGATGCGAGGATCTCGATCATTTGACGCCACGGCAGTAACGGATCGTCGAGCACAAACATGCGTTCCGGCAGATTTTTCTCGGCAAATAGCGCCTGCTTCACCGCCGTGGCCAGATTCTCCACATCGATCGTATGGCAGGCGTTATCCCCGGCGCCCACCAACGCAAAACTACCCTGCCGCATTGTTGTAACTAAATCGCAGACGAATGGCGAATTCAGCCCGGTGATGTTAGGCGGACACAAGATAGATGAACCAACTTGATTGCGAAATTTGTACACAATCTCGTCCTGCATGGCTTTGAGACCACCATAGCTGTCCTGCGGCGCTCGGGCCAAATGTTCTTCTGAAATGGACTCGGCGGCCAAGTCCGTTCCATACACCGCCACGCTACTCAAATGAACAAATCTGGCAACCTGCTGACGGCGACATACATTTAATAGGTTTTTCAGACCACGGATCATCACATCCCTTGGCCCACGAGTGCAATTGACGACATGGGTGCAATCGCGCATGGCTGGTTCTATTTGACTTGGGTCCAAGAGATCAGCGAGTCTTATTTCCATATTGCGGCGTGCGAGCTGCCACGCATTGCCAGAAGTATGCACGATCGGCACGACATTCAGGCCCGGGTTTTTTAGCAACTCGTCAACAACAGCGGATCCCACAAATCCGGATGCGCCAAATACTGCAATATTCAATGAAAAATCCTCCGCAAACTTAAAATGCTCGTTTTTTTGATTGGCATTAAACGGTACTGACTAGCGATTCCGCCTTGTACAGCTCTTCGACAAGCCGAACGGAATCCAAACCTTGTCGCCCCGTGACTTTGGGAACGGATAAGTTTCGACATGCGTTAACAAAATCGATAACTTGCGAACTGAATCTGTCGATTCCGGCTGCTGGCTGTTTTGAGGGGACAATTTGGTTTTTCAGATGCGGTTGGCCATTGGGATACAAACTTGCCAAATACGAATTGGATTCGCTTACTGTGACAATCCCTTTTTCAGTCTGCATCGCAAATCCGGCAGGCAGCGAAATCGTCTTTGAAAACCGGGCCTGTCCGACCAACGGCTCTCCATTAAAATCGAATTCGAAATTACAGACAGCGTTGGCTTCAGGACCACCTTGGGAATCGTGTTCGAGTGATAGTTGTTTGGGATAACCAAACCAATAAAGCATTCGATCAATAAAATGCGTTCCGGTCACGACTAGCACACCGCCGCCAGTCGTTTCGCGGTCCAGGTTATACGCGGAAACGGGCGCCCAGCCTCCGCGCGTCCCGTACTGGTATACAAAATTTGAGATCGTACCGAAATAATTTTCCTGCAAAAGTTGTTTAAAGAAATCAATGCCCGGATCGTGTCGTGTAACAAATCCAACCGCCAGCACCAAATTGGCATCCTCGAATCGACGGCAGACCGCTTCGCCTTCGTCCAGCGATGTCGCCAATGGTTTTTCCATCAACACATGTAGGCCTTGATCCGCACATTGATCGGCGATTGTCCGATGCAGATGATTTGGCACTGCAACGATTGCTCCGTCCAGGTTATCGGGCAATTCGCCAACGGAGGCATATATTTGAGCGCCGAGACCAAACTCCGACGAAAGTTGTTCGGCGTGTTTTGTTTGTGGTTCAACGAGTGCTGCAATTTCAACTCCCGCAGATGTCAAACAAGCTCGCACGTGGGATTTGGCAATTTTCCCACATCCAATTATGGCGATTCGAAACGGCGATGTCATGGTCACCCCTCTTATTCAGGTCCCACTTCAAAAAACACAGTGGATTTGTTTGACCCGCATATGAATTGATTATTCTTCATGCGGCACGTTGCAGTCGTTGCCGCATTGTATTTGCAGCAACGTTGATAACCCTCGTTTGCTCTTGCTTGTTCAAACCAACGAAATAGAAGACCATTCCGGCAAGTAGGTTTTGAATCAAACATCGAATTCCCAACGTTGTCCAACCGGACACAGCAAAAGCCGAATTAAGCGCCCAGATCGGCAAGCTGGCAAGTAGCATCGCCAGCACCGGTGGCAAGCAAACCTGAACCAGAAATTCAAACAAGCTCATATCATTCGAGCGAGCGACAAGCAATGGAACGAGCCAAGCGCGAAACAACAGCGCGGACAACAACGTTCCCCAGGCCACGCCGATGATGCCAATACGACTGGCTAAATAAACACTTATGCCGATGTTGCAAATACTTTCCGCGATGCCGATCCATGCAAACGCTTTAACGCGGCGCTGTCCCATCAATATTTGCCCGCCAACTCCAGACACCGAATGAACAAATACAGCGGCGGCTAGAATAATGAAAATCGCTGCGACTTGATCAGTGGACTGAATCGACTCCACGTCGCCAATCCACAACGCAAAAAAGTCGGATGCGTTAAAAGCGCACATCACTACCAGGTAACCTGCCACCAGAATCAGGTACCGTGAACCCTTCACAAACAAACTGTTCATTAAGGCCGCGTCGGATTTTGCATCAGCACGAACCACCGCCGGATAAAACACGCGCCGCGCGGGAGTCAAAAATTTTGTCAAAAATTCTGATGTTCGCAGCGATACCGCGTATGGTGCCAGGTGACCGATCGGCAACATCGCGGCGATGACTAATGGGTCGCTGAAAGTGTGAATTGCACGACATAAATTGCCGACAGCGCTCCAACCACCGTAGGTGAATATTTCTCGAAAACTTTCTCGAGTCGCCAGTCTTAGTGAAACACGGAGTTGCGGAATCAGACGCTTGGCCACCACATAACGCACCAAATATTCAACGAGATTCGTGGATACCACGACCAGGCAAAGTGCAATAAGGCGATATCCCATTGAAAGAAAAACAAAAGTCAAAACCGCAAAAACCACGCGGCCTGAAATAAATATCAAGCTGGATAGATCAAATCTCTCCTTGGCCGTAAATACGGTCGAATAGGGAAAGAACACGAGCTGCGTGGCCAGTGAAAGTCCGGTGAATAGGATGCAAAACCGGGTCTCAAAAACCAAGTCTTCAGGAATATTGAAGAATGTGGAACAGAAGACGGCGATCACGAGCGTTAGCGGCAGGACCAGAAAAGCGCACCCAATCAAACACAAAAATCCGGTACTGGCCGTTTCGTTTAACTTGGCGTAATCCTCATGAGCCAGATACCGAGCCAGGTACTGTGTGAGCCCCGACCGCACGCCGATATCCAGAAGCCCGTAATATCCCGTCAAGCTAACCACCAGTGCCCAGATCGCATACCGTTCGGCGCCCAGCTGTGACAACAAGAATGGCGTCAGAAAAAAGACGATCGCAACGTTGACAACGATCCCGCACCACGAGCTCGAAATATTCAACGCAAATTTCTTGGCATTACTCACGATTTAGGTATCAGTTACCAGGCCAAAGTATCGCCTGTCCTTATTCACAATGGCAGGCTTCAATTTGATTGCGATTCCGAAACATGATTCAATATATCTGCCAAATATCGAGTTTGAGTTTTTCCATCAAAATCGTCTTTGACCTTTTCCCAATCGGCCGCCTCAGGTGAATCTTGGCCCAAACGAATTTGGTCCATCAACCGTTCAAGTGCACTGGCTATTTGTGTTTCATCGAATGGATCGGCGACGGGTCCTAACCGGTAGCGGCCAACAATATCGCACGTTTCTCCATCTCCAGTAAGACTGAAAATGGGCTTGCGAAACATCATCATCTCGAAGAGTTTGCCCGGTACTTGCAATGTGCTATCTGGCTGAATCAATACCAGCGAATCGGCGTCGGCCATTCGCTGCAATGCTTCGTGATGTGAAACAGGTGGGCAAATTCGCACGTGGTTTTCTAGTCGATGCTCCCGGATCACGGCAGCAAGGTCGTAATCGACCTTGACACGTCCAACTTGTTCAAATTCAACTGGCCGATTGGCGTCCACCAACTTGCGCAATGCCCGCAACAACGGACGAATCTCTCGTCGACCATAGATTGTTCCGACATGACAAAGTTTCAACGACTTTTTAGCGTTGAGTTGTTGATTTTGCATCGATTCGCATTTTGCAAGTAGCGAAGGATCAAAACCGTTGTAAATGGTATGGAATTTTCCGCGATAATTAGCCCCGTAAAAGTCCTCAAATTCTTTTTGGGTTCGACGCGTGTTTAGAATTACAGCATCCGCAGCCTTGATACATTTTTTTTCCAGCCGCGCATTAACTTTTTCAATGTATGTATTTTTGTCACCTGCGATCCACGGCGTGCGGGCCCAGGGGTCACGAAAATCCAGAACAAGTGGCAGACCCGTCCAACGTTTGATCCAAGTACCCAGCAGGTGTGAACTGTGTGGCGGAGTGGTCGAAAAAATGACTTGGGGTCGGTGTTTCCGAACAAGTCGAAGAGCTTTCAAAAACGACGGTATCGCCCACCAAATCTTGGGATCCGGCGTCGATAACACACGCTGACGAATTGTCTTCAAGCGGTCACGTAATCCAAGGTATCGCGGATCGCCCGGATTTTGGTTGACATGAATGATCTCCGGGCGATCTGCTTTACTGTTGGGCGCTTTTTCCGCCTGAGCAACATTCTTGCGGCCGAAAAATTTGGACGGCCAAAGATCTGGTTGCCATAGAGGAGCAGACTCGACAAAGGTATCGCCGGGTACGTAATTCGCAAGTGCAGTATCCATCGGGAAATGTTCGTCCGTCTCGACGGTGAATACGAGTGGACGCCAACTGAACTCAGGCAAAAACTTCACGAAACGCGCGGCGCGAAAGACCCCCGCCGAAACCGCAGGTGGATAGGGATATGACAAAAACAAAACTGCTTTCGATTGGTCGGTTACTTCGCCCATTGGCTACACTACCAGCGAGACTTCTTGTTTACTCGAGGGGTCGGCAAGTTGTGAAAGTTTTTTGCACAGTCGATCGTGGCTGGCGCTGCCAGCCAAATTTCCCTCAAAATTTCCCGGCCGCCCTAGCACGTGGATGACCCCAACTCAGAGTTAAAACGCATCGCGACTAGCTGACCGAAGACGACCGGCTTTCGCGCCAGACTTGCGAAATGACCACTGGTGATTTTCCTGATTTCGTGCGGGGAATATCGTCCACGGAACGCAAAATCACCTCGACTTCATGCTGAAATATTCCGTCGAGCCGCGATTTGAGTGTACCGATGCTGCGCTCATCACAACTTTCCGCAGGCACGTAGTTCACGATGACTTGATGTTTGTGCTTTTGTACGTATTGAATTTTCTTGAAGCCCTGCACAAACAGCACGGCCAGACTAACTCCATTAATATGCCGCCCGTTCGCGGTGATGATGACATCCGTTTCACGCCCGATAATCGATTTGATAATTGGGGCTCCGGGTATCTCTGAACTGTGTATTTGCACAAGATCGCCGATCCGATAACGAATCAGAGGCATACCGTAGTTGAGCAAATCGGTTACGATTAAGTGCCCCGTTTCACCGGGCTTTGCCGGCATTCCATCATTCGTCAGCACTTCGCAATAAATGCTGAGAGGATTCACGTACATTCCTGTCTTAGCGGGCAGTTCGGATGCAACAAAACCAAACTCGCGACATGCGTAAACCTCGTAAACCGGCAGACTCAGCGCTTGAGAAATAGTGTCTTTTTGTTGTTTGTCGATCGGCTCGGCCGTCACCGTAACGGCTTTCAAGCTTTTTGGAATCGGCAACCTATTCTCTTGGACAAATTTAGACAACAAATAAATGGCGTTCCCATAACCATGCAGCAAAACCGGACGAAAGGCCCGAAGATTTTGCCAAAACTGTTTCATCGATTGCTCGTGCATGTCATTTCCAGGCAGAACAATCGCCTGCTTATTGCGAGACCACCACATCCGATTTCTTAAGGAATTGACATTTCCCAAATCTGACATCGCCCCCCAAACGGACGCCCAACGTTCAATTGGCGATTTTCCGATTTGACTCCAGACCGCCTCGCGCCAAACTTGACGACTCCTTTCGCAAGCGGCATTTCGGAAAAATCGCATCGGTGCCGATGTTGATCCTCCGGTCGTCGACAGGCAAAGATCATTCTGGTACGTCGCCGAGCACATTTGTTTTAGGTGGGACCGGACTTCGTCTTTTTCACAGATCGGAATTTGCGCCAAGTCTCCAATTTGAAGTGAATTGACACAGATGTTCGATTGTTCAAGACGCGTCTGCCAAAATGGACAAGTGGCCGCAGCATGCTGAATGATTTTTCGCAGGGCACGAAACTGCTTGTCGGCAACATCACCAGTCGACAGTTCTTTCTCAAGCTGCTGGATCTGGCGGATCGAGTCATTAGCTTTTTGTTTGAAATCTTTCGACGGCGGAATCAAACCGCACAATCCTTGCCAGACCCTATTCATTATCATTCCGAATCGACAACTCACGCATAGCCGCGTTCCAAAACCTCCTGCGATTCTAAGCCTTCGCCGTCTTCCAAATCCAGATACTCTGTCTCCGGATCGATTTCGTCGTAATCAAATTTAACAACAAGGGTCGCCACAACCACAAACGCTGCATGCCAAATCCAAAAAAACCGAAAAAGACTTCCGCCGGCCATGCCGAATAGCAACATCAATAGTTGCATGACAAGCAGTGCAATTCCTATTTCTTTATAGAAACGATGATCATCCGGGTGCCCAAAATGCCTGGATCGTCGTATCAAACTGATTGATCCATTCAGACCCACAAGCACCAAAAACGCAAAACTAAGAGCGCCAATTGTGCCGAGTTCACCGATTACCTGACCGTAAAGATTGTGTGAAACGAGGGCGCTGCCCGACGCCGATATCCAAGCACCTGGTCCCACGCCAGTCAAAGGGTATTCCTGCCATAGATCGACTCCGATCCACAGCGATTCCGTTCTTGACTCAGCGCTGGTTTGGGCGTTTGCTGGGCCAACGGACGAATCCCAAATCGACAGAATACGTGTTTGTTTGCTCGGATCCAACATGGGCCAGGCAATAATACAGCCGGCCAGGATCAGCGCCATTATTCGAAACCGGTATTGACTTTGTATGACATAGACCCCGGCCAGAAACGCCATACCAATGATGCCGGTCCGCGAACTCGACATAACGACACCGTAAACCGCAACGGCGATGTATCCCACGGCTGCAAACCGAATAATGGGTGCACGACTCAAACGTAATATCGCGACGTTAATTGGAATGGCAATCAGCGCCGTCGTTGCAAATGCATTGGCATGCCTTAAAGTTGTATTGATTCCCTCCAAACGTCGCACACCCATTGAGAATCCATGCCGACCATGGTGATATTCGTAAACCGAATGCGAAACGAATAATCCGACCGCAAACAAAAATCCGATCAGTAGAATAAAAAACGCATCACGATCATGAACTAATGACACGACAAGAAGATAGAAAACGAGGATCTTCGACCAATTGGTTACGGCATCAGTTGCATCCGCTTCGCGTGCCCAGGGACTTAATATCCAACTCAGCAAGATGGCCAGCGCAAAACCTGCCACCGCCAAGTGCAGTACGCTTATCGTCGGCCGTAACCGACCCGAGAGCAAAGCGAAGCCCAGCGTCACGAGTACATACACACGTTCCAGTTTGATGTCGCCCAAGAACGGCCATATTTCAAACGGACGATGAATGAACAGAATCATGTATCCAATTAATAACCAAATCATCCAGCTTGCGTCCCTGACTGACAAAGTTCTCGCGGCGACTGCGACCCTAATTGACTTTTCGATTGTAAACGTCTGACAGGTATATCCAGACCACGACAATAAAGATCGATCTCGAAAGCCTCGAGCACCTCGAATGCACGTTTTTCGTCATCAGCGGTCAATTTTGACCGCCATTTGCTCAGCAAAAACTCAGTTGATATTTGGCGATTTTCATTCTTACGATCAAAAAATGATCGTGTTTCCCGATCACTTTGTATCGTTGATCCAGAGGCACAAGCTAACCGTTTGATCATGCGTTCGGGTTGCGATAACTGCAGGAAGTTACACAGCTTGTGCGTTTGTGCCTCCGCATCACTGATTAAGTCTTCATAATGCATGCAGAGCCATCCGCGGTCAAAAGCCAATCGAATGGCAATTATATTTTGCAGGCACCAATCGAGTACCGCGCGCTCAAGATTCGAACCGGCGTTAACTATTGTACGACACAACTGAATTTGTTGTGGCGTCAAATTGTCGTTGACAAACGATTGGTCGTCCAAAAAAAGCTCTAATCGCGGAAATGACTTGCGAGAAATACTAGTCGCCAGTGGATGTCGAATTAGGTAGACAATTTGCCACCCAAACGCATCCTCGAACCAGCTGACGAGATCCTTTGCCCTTAATATTTTGAAAACAATGCGGTTAGTAAACACACGATAAAACGGCGACATAAATCGAGGTTCGCCGACATGAACTCGATTTGCTTCAATGGCAGTAAAGTAGTCGAACAGTATTTGTTTCCGCTTGGGATGTGGCAATGAAAAATTCCAGCCCACCGATTCAGATTCCACGCGTCTGGCGGAAATCAAATTATCCGGGTGCAGAGGTTCGTCGACATATTTCATTTCTGATTGCGTGGCGATCAGTTCCATCAGCCAACTGCTACCACTGCGGGCGGTCGAGAATACAGCGATATTCGGCCGCGGACCTTGACGGTGAAATCGGGTTAAGCGGTGAATCAAGTTTTGTAATTTACGATTCAAATGAGACGGCCGATAAAGCTAAATGTTAGCCGGACTGATCGCCCGCACGGGCGAACGTTGGAGTTGCGCGCGATATTGAAAATTGCATTTTTCCCGTTGGCGTTTTCGCAATCTCATCAACGATTTCAATATCAACAACCGCCGATTGCCCAAGATGCTGTTTTGCAGTTTCGACCAGGTAAGCAAAATCCTGGTCGCGGTCGAAATCCTCACCCGGTTTAACCTTGAACAAAACCTGGCCTGGATCGTCCTGAACCATTTGCACCTGACCTAGCGAAGGGCGAAACGCCACTACATAGGTTGCCAAAAACACCCCCGAAACGAATTGACCGGAATCGCCTACCAGAAAATCCGTAACCCGCCCATCGATCGACTGCAGCCGTGGCAACTGACGTCCACAATCACATTGACCTTTCAAAAAGCTGGCAGCATCTCCAATACGATATCGAATCATCGGCATCGCGTAATTCAGCAAATCCGTAACGAGTATCGATCCGGTTTGATCGGTTTCAAGGCCGGTTTGGTCGTCGATGATCTCGATAATCAAGGTCTCCGCCATCATGTGCATTCCTTGATGGTGGTGACACTCGCTGGCGAGAACCGCCACTTCTCGCGAACCATATCGATTAAACACGCGGCAACCAAATACATCTTCAATGATCTGTCTTGCGTCTTCGGTTAATAATTCCGCCGACGTGATGATTGCGTTGGGCTGGTAAGCATCGATTTTGTTTTCGCTCAAGAAACGTGCTAGCATCAACACCGCGTTCGCATAAGCAATAATGGTTCGCGGCCGAAACTTTTTGAGTTGTTGATCAAATTCAATCATTTTTTGATTGGTAACACTCGACGTGTCCAGCCATATTTGCCCACCGAGTAACCGTTTACGCAAACGTGCTTTCCAATTCCGCGACGGAAGGTCCTGAGGCGCGCCCCAAATGTAGGCTGCGGAACAACCGATATCGTGACCGGCCCAACGATCGTGGCGCATCGCGGCGGCCCTACGTGATTCGTATCGGGAGGCATCGAGATAGAATTTCACAGGCTGTCCCGTTGAACCGCCCGTTTGGTTTTGGATCAAATCACTTTTTCGAAACTGCGAAGCGATCATCTTATCGGCAAATTGCTGTATTTCATGTTTTTCAGTCGGCGGCAGCTTCCGAAGTATCGAAAATACGTCCTCGGGGTCCCGCCTGTATCCGATTTCCGCAAGTCGATTTCGGTAGAATTCAGTGTGATCAAAAGCGTGATTCAGCAGCTTCTCCAGCCGCTGACCCTGTAACTCCTTGATTCGATTAGCCGAATAATATTGTGTCTTTTCGAATTCGGACAAATAGCGCAGACGCCCCAGTTCATTGGCCTGCCACAGCATCAGCGGGTGAATTGCATGTTTTGATATTTTTTGAAAAATTCCCACGCTTGAGTTTCAACTCCACTTAGTCAATTCGCCGTCACCTTCATCGGGAATGTGCGACTGCTTGATAGAACTCTTCGTACTGTTCGGTCATCGATGCCAAATTGAATTGTTGCATTGCCTTAGCGCGGGCGTTTTGAGCAAGGTTCTGTGCGAGGCAAGGATCGTGGATCAAACGCTCAATCGCCTCCGCCATCCTTGTCGGGTCATCGTCCGGAACGAGCAATCCTGTCGTTTCATGTTCAATAAGTTCACTATTGCCGCCGACATCCGTTGCGATAATCGTTCGGCCGGCAGCCATGTATTCGATCAGTGAATTACACATTCCTTCACTGTGCGAACTAATGACCGCAATGTCCAATCCATCCAGATAACCAGCAATGTCTTCAATGCTGCCGCATAGTTCGAATCTCGAATTCAAACCGGCCTGATCAATTGCCTGCATCAACTGATGCTTCAATTCACCTTCTCCGGCGATCGAGAATTTAATGCGTTGGTCACTGTTGAGAATTCGTTTTGCGGCGCTGACCAATAGCATTGGATTCTTTACCGGTCGCAAGTTCGCAACCATTCCAACGCTGATCATTTTGTTGTTGTTGGCACGCTCGGCGTATGGAATGTCTAAGAATTGTTCAAGAACGATTCCGTTATAGATGATTTCAGATTTTGACTCGGGAATAAATGCCAACTCCTGGCCGGCTTGAGCGGCGGCACTGCAATTGGAGATCATTCGTGAAATAAATGGCCGATACATAAAAAAAACCAACCGATCAATCCATCGGACCCAATATCCTTGGCTAAAGAACGTCGTGACGCACTTCGCGCGCGCCAGGGTCCCAACGGGTATTCCAACGATATTGCCTCTTGAATAATAGACTTCCAACACGTGAATTCTGTTTTCCAGTAGGAAATGATACAGATTCCTGAGTTTTCCTATCGTTGAAACGCGGAGGATCGACTTCATGCCAAGCCTCAGTACTTCGCAGTTTGGCTCGAGCGCTTTTGAATCGTCGCTCGTCCCATCTAACAAACATAAAAACGGTACGACTCGGTTTCGATCATAATTGTCGATCAATCGAGACAATCTCATTTCCGTACCAGCGCGTCGCATGTTGTCCAGTAAGTAACAGATTCGCGCCGGCGGGTTGACTTGGCCGAGATTATTTTTGTCCGTAGCAGGCATAATCAGTTTTTTGGCAGCGATGAATCAACTACCGATTGGGTTGGAGCACCATTGACCAACTGGCGATAGAGGCCTTCCAATAATTGATTACGTTTTTTGAATGACAATTCGTTTTCAACCAGAGCTCGAGAATCCTTGACTCGAGCGATCGCTTGATCCGGCCGCTGGATGATTTCATAGATTGCTGATTCCAGGCGATCCGGACGATTTATTGGCACAATCGTGCCATGCTTGCCATTCACCAAAATATCTTTCGTTCCGCCAGCATGGGTCGCCACGATAGGGACTTCCATGGCCATCGCCTCCAGTATGGCATTTGATGTACCTTCGTAATCTGACGATTGAACAAAAATGTCGATACCGGAGAATAACGATTGAATGTCGGCAAAGTGTCCTAACAAATTCGCCTTTTCGCCCAAATCCAACTGTTGAATTTGCTGCCGGAGTGCCTCGCGTAAACTTCCTTCACCGGCAATCAGTAGCTTGACGTCTTGATCCGATTGCTTGGCCACGTTTGAAAATGCCGTCAACAAAACATCAAACCGCTTTTGTCGCTCGAGTCGGCCGACGGCGCCGATGACGACATCATTCTGGTTAATATGATGCTCGCGTCGAAAGCTTTGTCGCTTCGTCGGATCCCGTCGAAACAGCTCCGGATCGATACCGTTGGGAATGGTGACAATTCGATCGGACGAAATTCCCTTGGCAATAAGTTCGTCGGTGATTTCGCTGGATACCGATACGATCAAGGGAAAGTAACGTAACAGGCGCTTGTCAGCCGGATAGTAGATTCGACGTTCTCGAAAGGAACTACCGGTCCAACCGTGTGCCGTGGAGAGTATTTTTAGATTGGAAAATCGCCGTCGCAACATCAGCGCCGCAAAATTGGACTTGTATTCGTGGCTGTGGACAATATCAAATTCGTGTTCTGCCACGTATTTACGAAGCTTGGAAAACTGGCCAAAGTCCAAGGGTCCGTGATGCGTAATCTCAGAAAATCGGACGTCGAGCGAATCTGCTTTTTCTCGAATGTTGGAATCGGTATCCGACTCGCTTTTCAAGTAGACGACATGTATGTCGAATTCCTCGGGCGCCGAAAGGCGCGCACCACCGAGGATCGTCTTCTCGGGCCCCCCACCGGCGCCGTCGGCACTTCTTAGCTCTAGGATGCGAATGGGCTGGTTCATGCTGGTCGAACAAGCGATGGAATCGGCGGAAATTCTTTGTGCCACAACGTGTGGCAAGACGAGGTTAAAAACCATCAACGATTATCGGCAACTTGCATCGATGAAATCCAGACCGACTCGAGTCGTTTCGATAGTACCTTCCAATCATACTTTTTCAAAATTGCCGTGCGTCCTCGGCCGGCCATTTCCAGTAGATCTTGATGTGACGATATTGATCTCAAAATCACTTGTGCAATCTCATCCACGTTCTCGATCGGTCGATAATGCTCATTAGGTTGAATATCTAGTCCTTCTGCGCCGACGGCCGTTGAAACGACAGGGGTCCCGCTGGCCAGTGCTTCGAGGATCTTTAATCTCGAACCACCTCCAATTCGAAGCGGAACAACCAACATACCACAACGCTGCAAAAACGGTCGCACATCGGGAACATCACAATAGAGTTTGGCGCCCGCGCAACTGGCGATGCGTTGCTCGAGCCAGGCGGGCGGTTTTCGGCCGACCACCGTGAATTGAATGTCTGAGTCTTGTTCCAATACTTGGGACATGACCTGATCCAGCATCAACTCGACTCCGTCCAGATTCGGCCTCCAATCGAGGCTGCCCAGAAACAGAATCTCCCTGGGGTTTCGCTCGTTTGTGGTCGGCTGAAAAAACTCCAGATCCACACCATTATCGACAACGTGACCACGCCGGCAGGCAAATTCATCCTCAGCAATCAGGCAATCAGGAGGACTCACAAATACCATCTCGGACGCGTTTTGAAATATCCTCTTTTCGAAGCGGTCAAACTTTTTCCATTGATTTCGGATGTACCAGCGTTTCAGAAAATTGGGCTCGTTTAAGAAATATCGTTTCCAAATCAACGATTCGACATTATGTGCATCGGCGACCCAGGGCTTGGTCGTGCCATTAAGAGCCGCAGCGGCATATGGCGTCCATTCGAAATGTACCAAATCGACCTCAGTGCTTGCCGCATACCGCTTGACTGATTCAAGTAGTTCAGTACTTAGATGCTTTTGCACGAGGTAAGGATAGGGAGATAAAAAATTGAGTGCGAGCTGACATACCAGTTTTGGCTTGGATGTGAGCAAGGTTTGCTTGGGTAACTCCCGTTCCAGGAAGATTACCTCAATTCCAAGCTTGTCAAACGCTTCGACCGCTGCGTCAAGTTCATCTTGGTCCATATTTCGATGACAAAGAAACTTGATCTGGTGACGATCCGCAAGATGCCTTAGCAAATTGTAGGTGCGAATTCGCTTGCCCGAGGTCAAAGGGTAGGGCAGTTCCTCATCGACAACCAGAATTCCGATCGATCGACCTGATTGGGATTGAGAGATGGTTGACAAGACTGGTGATTGTATATTCAAACGACGAGTGTATTCAAGAATTAAACACGAAGCGAAACGCTATCCATTACCTCAAACCGAAGCCAGGGCGGGCGCCTCCAATGGGATCACTTGTCCACTCATGTGCGACGGAGCGTCAATGCCCATTAGACTCAACAAAGTCGGAGCAACATTCACCAAGGGAACGGGATTTCTCTCGACCCGGGGTTTGTCCGATTGGACCCAGAATAACCCATGCGGGTCGTGGCGACCGCTTCGCATCGAGTGAACCATATGGAATAACTCTTCAAACGTTCGTTTGCCGCCATCGGGATGTTCGATCTCTTGTTGCCGGGCCGTCGCTCGATTGATAACGCAGCCGCAGAAGATATCTTCCCCGTCAAGTCTTGCCTTCATCGCGACTTCGTCGCTCACACGAGCCTGAAGAATCTTTTCTTGAATGCTTTGTAAGTCACCCGATTGCTTGGGAATCACGCGAAATTCTTCGGCCATCACCGGCTTGACCTCAACATCGCCAGGATCGACACCAACGAACTTCAAAAACTCGTTAAAATCTCTCGGCCGAAACGTGCATTTAGTCGTATCCTTCCAAGCTTGCTGGCTCAAGGCCGTCAACAGTACGAGCCTCGAGTCGGGGAATTCTCGGAAGAATTCTCCGACCAATTCATCCATTTTCTTGTAACCGTATTCAATTGCAGACGCCAAGCTTGCATGATCAGTGTCATCCGGCGGCACATCGAAATATTCGGGTTCCATGTTTCGCCAATAATAATGTTGAAAGTGAGCGGTGCTGTTGCAAAAGAAGGTATTGAACTGCGTATTCATTTTTCGTTTCAAGTGCCGAAACAAATCAAATTGCAACTGTTCCAGGATAATAGGTCGTCGCCACTCAAAACCCTTATCCTTTCGCTCGCTCCACAGTTGGGAAATCGCTGAACGAACGGACGATTGCCGCATGCCGTGCCTGACCATGAACCAGCCAAATTTGGCCATGTCCGATTTTGAAAGACCTTCGGATTTCGACGACTCCTGCACTTGATTTGAAACGATCTCATAAAACGGTTGAAGAAATGGAGGGTCCGCTCGACCATTCAGATCCCAAGGGTCCGGTACGTGGAACCCATTCAAATCCCGATAGTTGGTGTTCATACTGCCAAGCACGCCAACCCGCAGGCCATGGTCGGAGATGATTTTGGCAATACAAACTTGATTCAGTCTTGATCCATCGCCCAAATCGAAAACCTCATGCTCGTCGGCCTTGAGACCCGAGTGAATGGAAACCCACTGAATCCAAGGTTCCAGCTTTGCCACCTCTTCTTCGGCGTCGGTGATCATGGCCACGGAATGATCACGTAATTTCTTAAAATTCGGCAGCATGCCTTTGCCAATAAACCGATCCATCAATTCAGGGCAGAGTTCATTGAATTCCAAGACAATAATATCTTCACTCGTGGACGGGTTAGCAATCATCTCGTTTAAAGCCCTCTTAACTTAGATGCACATCAATCAGTTTAATCTGCGGCCTGTAAATGTTTCCACAAGCACACCCCATCCCGAACCAAGGTGGATAACCACGAACACCAGTGGCAACCAGATTAACAAAGAAGGATCTGCTTCGGAAACCGCAATCTGAATCGAAAACACCAGGACAGTGGCGACATAGATTGCAAGGACACCCAAATATAAATACCACAAAACGGGAAAAACCAGGCATAACAATGGCCCGACGGTTAGTCCGGCCAAGAACAGCCCTGGAATCACGGAGGCGATCGAAAACGATTCTCGGTGTTTTCGAAACATCCGAACCCGTCCGCGGCCATATCTCATTAACTGACGAAACAGGCCACGCAGCGAGTCTCTGGGTTTGTATCGAACGGACAATTCGGGGATCAAATAGCATTTCATGCCTGCTTTGTCGATTCGATAGTTCAGTTCACAATCTTCGCAAGCATCAAATGCCGGATCAAATTGCCCGATTCGATCAAACACCCGGCGACGATAGGCTACCGCCACGCTGATGGCTGGAACCTCTAGTTCCTTGTTCGAGTAGATATACGAAGCGGGGTGATGGCCCAACCGCGAATTTCGCGCCTGGGCAATGGCTTTTTGCAAATGACTGGCGTCGTCGACGACTAGAGGTTGTGGCCGGCCCAGGCAATCGGCGCCGGTTCGTTCGAATGCCCGCATCACATCCTTGAAATAGGTGCGGCTGGGAATTTCACAATGCCCATCGACGACGACAATGTACTCGCCTTTTGCGTTTTCAATACCCACGTTCCGCGCCGCGCTCGACAAGTTCTTGGCGTTGTCCAACAACCTGACGTCGTCACGCTGTTCGGCAATTTCCGATACAATTTCCCTGGTCCGGTCATCCGAGCGACCATCGGCCACGAGAACTTCTAACTCGACATCATCCAACTCTTGGTCGAGTACCTGTGCAACGGTATCGGCGATAAATCGTTCCTCGTTGCGAACAGGCATGATCACCGAAACCATCGGCTTCTTGAGTTGCTTCATCAACGTTGATTGAGATTCAGATAAGTTATGCACGGATGAGAGTTGTCAGATGAGATTTGTCAAATGATCATAGCTCAGGAAGCTATTGGGGAACAACCGTTTTTAGTATTTCCATCGGCGGTTTCGGCCGCGATATTGAGATGTTCCTGCAGGATGCGATGCATCGGCGCAAATTCAAAATCTCGCACAAGCATATTAAACTTCCGTTCAGTAGTTCGCAAATTCACATAATGCCGAAACTTGACCGTGCGCGATGCACTAGAAATCCTGGGTTGGTCTGGATCAAATTCCCAAGGGTGAATATAGAACATTAGTGGGCGGTTGAGTCGGTTGATTTTTCGAATCAGTGTCTTTGTTAATTGATACGGATAGAGCCGAAAATAGCCTCCTCCGCTTGCCGGTATCGACAACCCAATCATCGATGCCA
>CAJHZH010000127.1_pt1 | contig 27241 bp, 26 predicted proteins | sample 9198951 | NCBI WGS metagenome assembly CAJHZH01 (sample SAMEA7708381, study PRJEB35096) | sediment metagenome | biome: marine neritic benthic zone biome [ENVO:01000025]; feature: sediment [ENVO:00002007]; material: shallow marine sediment [ENVO:03000034] sea grass bed [ENVO_01000059] ...
AGCGATCCCGCCGGGACGATTACGCCGCGCATGATACGATTGACACGATGAATTGACGTGGAGTTGTGTTCTTTCGTGGACTCATCGATTACGACCGCTCGCCAAGCGGTGTCGTAGTAATCCGGAATGACCAGCAGCGCCGGTTGCACCGTTTCGAGCTTCACGCGAACCGCGTTTTTCGATCGTTCGACGGCGACAAACTTATTTGAATTGTGATCGCGCGCTTCAAAGATTGGCCATTCAGTAATCGCCTTGGCGTCGGATTCGACAACAATCGAAGTGGAATTCTGTTGAATTCGATCGATCACCTCGCGTGTGCGATCGACAACTGCGGAAAAATCCCTTTCGTCGATCGGCGGAAGCCGTTCAAACTGCTGAACTAGCCTAAAGCCCGTCGGCAAATTTTGTTGTCTGTTATTGGTGGAAATGAGTTTTATCGGGAATCCATAACCATCCGATCCGTAACCCATTGGCTGAATCGCGCCCTCTACGCCAATCGATGACAACACCTCATCCGATACTGTATTTGTGCCTGATGCCTCCAGCGCAGCGCGCTTCCACACAAAAAAATCCAATGGTTCGATCGAGCTGTACGAACCGACCAAGCGGCTTTCCGTTTCCAAATGATGTTTCGGATACAGTGACGATTGCTGCAGTTTGAGTATCAATTCGGGCGTCGCCTCAAACAATGATTTGGAACCGTAGTTGATTACCGAGTCAGGACGATAAATTGCGGATGGCAATTCAGATAGATCATGGACGGGATGCTCGGTTCGCAATGGAATCCTCACGGTTGGCGTCATCCACCAGGTCGCTACGATGACGTCTACCGTAGTCAGCAACACAATCGCCAGCGATCCAAGTTCGATTGCCTTCTGCTTGCGAATAAAATACCAGTAAACAATCAACGCACCTCCGGCGACGACTAAGGTGTGGATCAACGACGCTCGAATTGCAATAACCGCCTTGTTGATGTCGACGCTTTCAATCAACAGAGATAAACGAACAAACCTATCCAAAGCGTCAGCCGGGAATACGAGCGAAAAGGCAAGCATCAGCGCCGAAACCGCAATGATAAACAGTGCAATCCAGCTTGTTCGTCCAACTGGCGAACGAGGATCAGTCGGCTCAACCTCCGCAACACTGTGCAGCCTCTTCAGCCGTTCGAGACCAATCGCTGCAAGCATGGCAATTGCAAACGCAACCAAAACGGTGAGTTTGGCCGGGTACCGGAAAGAAACATAAAACGGTAGCAACACGACCATCAACCAGTAGACGCCAGCGACTGGTTTGCCAACCGTTTCCCCCAGGCCACTTCCGCCGCGCATCAGCAGAAACTCGTTGGTCAACCAGCCAAGTCCGTACCAGCCAAACGAACCAAGCAAGAAAAAGGTCAATAGATAACTCAAGAATCGATTGACTGGATCACCACGCGCAAAACGAAATTGCCAAACGGCTAGTAAAAAAACAATCAATCCACAATACAACGACGGGACCCAGATTCGATCTGCACCCGGCAGGGCACTGGACCACCGATCGTCCTCGGGTTGTGACAACTTGCCGAAGAAATTGGGCCAGAACGCTTCGGCAACCAGCCAGGGAGGAAAGCTGAATTCGTATAGTGCATCGTGATGTGTTCCCACAACCGGCCTGCCGAATATCCCTTTTGCAACACGAGACATAGATGGAGCAGGTTGCCCGCTAACATGTCGCGGAATTTCGTAAATACTTCGCGGATAGATAAAAACGGATCGTTCACTTCGCTGTGACCACATAAAACTGGGAATCAACTGAATCGCGGCAAGACCCAGCGACAAGCAAATAAGCAAACACAGATATTTTGACTTTCGAATTGCCGCAGTTTTGTGCGACACTCCAGTCGAATCACCAATCTTTCCAAATACGATAACTAGCGCCGCAACGATACCCACGTGGTAGGTCATTTGAGGATCGCCGCCAACAACCATCAGCGCAAGCAAGATCGAAAGGCAAACTAGATAACGCATCTGTCCGCTAGACTTGAAACGCCACAAGCAACCGATTGCCCAAGGAAGCCAAGACGCGCCGATTAAAAAAACGACGTTGCAAGTTTGGAAAACCACCGGTGCTCCAAATCCAAAAGCCACGGCAGCCAAAGCGGCACTGGAATGCCCGCATGCAAACACTCGCGCGCACCAAAATGCGCCAAGCGCGGCAATCAGTATGTGAATGCCAACATAGAATCCAAACCGAGCAGGGTAGGGGACGAACCTGGCGAAAAAAATGATCTTGCCGGGGTAAAAAACACTGGATGTGGCATCGCTGACTAACGGATATCCGAGATTGTCTTGGGAATTCCACAGCGGAATCTCGCCAGCTAGCCATTGTTGATCAATCCATTTGAACAGCGGGAAATACAAAGAAGCCGTATCGCGATAGGCGAATTGCCGTTGACCCAAAATGATCGACCAAAACAACGTGAACCATAAGACGAAAATCAAACAGCACGTTACTGCAGTTTTTGCGCGATTGGTTTTTAGCACGGCTTGTTGTTGAGGTTGTTTTGTCAAGTCGACCACTAACGTAGCTGCGACTTCCTGTTGACCAAAGGTCGCCACTAGGCTTTTTCATGTCGGTTACGAAGAATTCTTGCTAATCCAGCTACACCCAAGACGAAGAAAGCGATTGCAGAAATCCATCTTAGCTGTCCGGAGACGAAAACAATGGCAGCATTGAAAATGATGACCAAAAAGTATCCATAAATGACAAAGTTCATCCATCGTGAACGGTTCAATATCAGCTGGGGTACCAGCCACCATGCAAGCAACTCCAAACAACACAGTATTGTGAATGCGTGGTTGAAGTAGATTCCGCCTCCCCATCTTAGACCAGTGAATTCAAATGTTCGTTGAGCCGTATGTTCGACAGCTGCTTCGTGACTCCAACCGTGAAAAAACCAAAAAGCTGTAATCATATGGAACAGGTACAATGCTACGGCAGACGTCCATAGAATCCGCAACCGGTGTTTGTTTTCTTGAAGCGAGACTGTCGTGAGGCGTAACCAGAAAAAGCAAAAAAACGCCGCCAGCGCCATCCTGACGCTCCAAATTGAAATAACTTGACCTATCATCTGCTGAATTCTGTTCGAGTCTTAAATCCGATATGATAATCGAAATCAACCGTTTTGATGTTTGAGGAATGACGCGTGAGTTGGATCGCCTGGTTGCTGGTCGGATTGGTGTTGCTCGTTTGGATTTTGTATGACATTTTTCAACGCAAGCACGCGATTCTCCACAACTTCCCGATTATCGGGCATTTCCGATATTGGCTTGAAACCATAGGGCCCGAGCTGCGCCAATATATTGTCACTAACAACAATGAAGAGCGACCTTTCAATCGAGATGAACGTAGCTGGATTTACGCCTCCTCGAAAAAGCAAAACAATTATTTTGGTTTTGGCACCGATAATGACCTCGAACAATCGTCGAACTATCTGATTATCAAACAGTCGGCCTTTCCGATCATTGAGCCTCGCGAGGGTGATGCCGACTACGACGAATTGCACTCGATTCCTTGCGCGAAAATTCTGGGCGAACATCGGGGGCGTTCAAAAGCGTTTCGACCTTCATCCGTCGTCAATGTATCGGCCATGAGTTTTGGTAGTTTGAGTGCCGCCGCCGTCGAGGCCCTGAATCGTGGTTGCAAAATTGTCGGGTGCCTTCAAAACACTGGCGAAGGCGGGATCGCCTCGCATCACGACCATGGAGGCGATTTGATCTGGCAGATCGGAACCGGTTACTTTGGCTGCCGTGACAACCGTGGCAATTTTGATCTGAAGATGTTCAAAGACAATGTGGCAAAACATAATGTGCACGCAATCGAGATCAAAATATCTCAGGGCGCTAAACCCGGTCGTGGTGGCGTGCTTCCCGCGAAGAAAATCACACCTGAAATATCCAGAATTCGCGGGATTCCGATGGGTAAAGATTGTATCAGCCCTGCCGCGCACACAGCGTTTACAGATGTCGACAGTATGCTCGATTTTGTCGAACAACTTGCCGGCGAATCGGGTTTGCCAGTCGGAATCAAATCGGCAGTCGGGCAAATGAACTTCTGGCATGAGTTAGTTCAGCAAATGGGCGACTCCGATCGCGGGGTCGACTTTATTGCGATTGATGGAGGCGAAGGTGGAACGGGGGCAGCGCCGTTGGTATTTAGTGACCACGTCTCTCTGCCATTCAAGACTGCCTTCCATCGAGTTTATCAGTTGTTTCATCAGGCTGATCTCGACCGCAAGCTTGTATTTGTGGGTGCGGGCAAGCTGGGATTTCCCCAGCGAGCACTGCTTAGTTTCGCATTGGGCGTCGACATGATCTACGTCGCACGTGAACCGATGATGGCGATCGGCTGCATTCAAGCCCAAAGATGTCACACGAGTCATTGCCCAACTGGTGTAGCGACACAAAACCGTTGGCTAATCAAGGGACTGGACCCAACGCATAAAGCTGGACGATTGGCGAACTATATGGTTACCCTGCGCAAAGAGATGCTGCAGCTGTGCCGCGCTTGTGGCGTCGATCACCCGTCCAAAATCACGCCCGATCACTTTGAAATTCTCCACGAGGATTTTCGGTCGAGTACGATTGCCGAATGCTTTGCCGCCGAAAACCGGCATTAGTTATGGCGATTTTGGGAAAAACGCAGCGAAAAAACCAGCTGCCATTCGAAACCCTAGGATTCTCTCTTCAATCCCAGCCCAGTCTTGGCTACCATCCGCCGCCAAGATAAACGAGAAGAAGAACGCTGGATTTTGTGGGTTTCTTGGTGTTACGCGCGAGTTAGAGGCGAGCCCTTTTTTTGAGCCGCAAGGGATCGCCGCCGACTCGCGCCGAACAATCTCGAAATTTCTTTTTAGTATGTAGCGACAATAATCATGAGTCAAAACGAATCAAGTTCCTTTGGGCGTTTTCTGTTCGGCCTGTTTGCCGGAGTCGTTCTTACGGTTCTGTATGTCCGTTTCGGTTTTGTTCTACCCGGCGCGCTAGGCTGGGAACAAAAGGTGATATCCAAAGCAATTGTCACAGCAGCGGAAATGGATCTGTACAATCCCAACTCCCATCCGATGGTTCAACGACGCGCGTTAGCAATCGTACTGGCCAACAAGCCCGAAACTTTTTTGGAAATCGATGCGGCGATCGGCAATAGGTTTTTCAACGAATTCATGCGTCGCAAGGCGGATCGAAAATCTCAGTTGATCCGTTCGCAAAGCACTGGAATCGACCTGGCTTTAAAACAACCGAACTTGGCAAAATACCTGTCAAATAAAAGCGGATCAACCGACGAAAAAACGATTAAGAACAGTTTGTTGATTGGGCAAATTCGCGACGATAAATTCCTTCACAATTTTCTTCGCCTACGATACCCTGACGCGTCCGATGAAGTGTTAAGTTTCCTCGTCAAGCATCCTGAGATAACCGACCATCTGCGGCTCACTGAACGAACCACCAAACTGCCGGGCGTGTTGATCGATCCCAAAAAAATTTCTATTAGTAAATAAACATTTGGGGTCAATCTATTTATGGGCTCGCTGTAAAGCTGCGGTTCTTGTTTTTGGCAAAACAGGTGGGCAATTGCTAACCCGCACAATGAGGATAGGCGGCTGTTTCTTCAATAGAGTAGACCGTTCGCGAAGCAGCGAACGGCGACAATCTACGATTTTCCAAGCATTTTTAGCTGTGCTTTGGACTGGTAGATCATTCGTCTGCGTTTTTCGGATTCGTCGAGCGACGAAGGCTTGAGGTGCTCTGCCTCCTGCATTCGATTTCGAACTTCGGATTCATCCAGGTCATCGACCGTCAGAGCCCGACCGGTCAAAACCGAAACCACATCGTCGGCAATCTGCGCGAATCCGCCATCCACGTAATAGCTGTTCGTCGTGCTGCCGGTGCGAACTCGCATTTCGCCAAATCCCATGCGGCCGATGGTCGGTGCATGGCCGGGCAAAACCCCAATCTCGCCGTCGATCAACGGCAAAACAACAAAATCCGCCGTAACGTCGAGCGCCGTCTTTTCGGGTGTCACAATAACGACAGAAAGACCCATGTTATTTCCTATGTACCAGCCGCCATTTGTTTTGCTTGTTCTTCGGCCTGTTCAATTGCACCGACATACATAAACGCTTGTTCGGGCAAATGATCCCATTTTCCATCGCAAATTTCCTCAAAACTGCGAATCGTTTCGGCCAGCGGCGTGATTTCACCCGCCTTGCCGGTGAAAACCTCAGCGACCAGGAACGGTTGCGAAAGAAATCGCTCGATTCGGCGAGCCCGGTGCACAATCAATTTGTCTTCTTCACTAAGTTCATCGACACCGAGAATCGCGATGATGTCTTGCAATTCGCGGTAGCGCTGCAAAGTCGTTTGAACACGTCTGGCCACCGCGTAGTGGTGTTCACCCACGTACTGAGGGTCGAGAATACGGCTGGACGAAGCCAGCGGATCGACCGCCGGATAGATGCCCTTTTCCGTAATCGATCGCTCGAGATAAATGAACGCATCCAACTGACCAAATGCAGTCGCCGGTGCGGGGTCAGTCGGATCGTCGGCCGGGACGTAAACGGCTTGCACCGATGTAATCGCACCTTTGTTAGTCGACGCGATCCGTTCTTGAAGTGCGCCCATTTCCGTTGCCAAGGTCGGTTGGTAACCCACCGCCGATGGCATTCGCCCAAGCAATGCAGAAACTTCGGAACCGGCTTGCGAAAACCGGAAGATGTTGTCGACAAACAGCAGCGTATCTGCCCCGGTTTGATCGCGAAAGTATTCGGCCATGGTCAACGCCGAAAGTGCAACGCGAAGACGCGATCCGGGTGGTTCATTCATTTGACCAAACACCATACAGGTCTGCTCGATGACCTTTCGCCCGGTTTGTCCAATTTCCGTGTCCTGCATTTCATTCCAAAGGTCCGTACCTTCACGAGTTCGTTCGCCGACACCGGCGAATACCGAATAACCGCCATGCGAGCTGGCGATACGTGCAATCAACTCGGTCAGAATAACCGTTTTGCCAAGCCCGGCACCGCCGAAAAGGCCGGCCTTTCCACCCCGCACAAACGGCGTCAACAGATCGATAACTTTGATGCCGGTTTCGAACAACTCAGTGTTAGTCGAAAGCTCATCGACGCGTGGGGCCGGACGGTGAATTGCCCGGGTTTCGGTGGCGTTGATTTCACCACGACCGTCAACCGGTTCGCCCAACAAGTTAAACACGCGGCCTAATGTTGCCTCGCCAACGGGAACTGATACGGGCGATCCAGTGTCGCGGCATTCCTGTCCTCGAACCATACCGTCGGTACTTCCCAAGGCCACGCAACGCACGCGTCCACCGCCCAGGTGTTTCGAGATTTCACCGGTGAGCACGCGCGTTTTGTCCCCTTCGGCAACACCAATTTCGACGGCGTTGTAAATCGAAGGCAAACTGTCTTCTGGAAACTCGGCATCAAACGTTGAGCCGATCACTTGTGTTACATGTCCAATATTTGAATCAGCCATTTTCTTCTTTGATAAAAAGCGTTCTTGATTGTTATTATTTAACCTTCGAGTGCTTCGACACCACCAATGACTTCCATGATCTCGCCGGTAATCTGCGATTGGCGTGCTCGGTTGTAAGTTCGTGAAAGATTCTTGATCATTTCGTTTGCGTTTTCGGTGGCACTTTTCATGGCAACCATGCGAGCGATTTGTTCGCTGACCGCCGCGTCCAGAAAACACTTGAACAGTTTCACCTTGAAACTGGTGGGGACCACTTCTTCGAGAATGCTCTCGGCCGAGGGTACGAATTCGTAAACCGGTTCCGACGTTTTCTCACCCTTGGGCGCACCCGCCTCGTCTACCAACGCGCCCATAGGAAGCAACGTTTCCACGACTGCTTTTTGTTTCGAGATGGATTCAAATTGGGTGTATGCAACGTCGAGCCGATCTAGTTCGCCATCGATGTATCGCTCAAGATAACCGTTGGCGATTTCTTCTACGTCGTCGTATGCTGGTTGATCGTCGAATTGAGTAAACGACTGGTTGACCTCGATTTCGCGAAATTTATACCCGGAAATGCCGCGTTTCCCCGATACATCCAACGTCAGTTTGGAAATCGACTCGGCAATTTCGTTGCGCCGATTCGCGCCTAAACGAATGATGTTGCCGTTGTAACCGCCACATAGGCCTCGATTCGCCGACAAAACCAAAATTGCGGCCGATTTCATCTCCGCGTGGTCTTCCAGGAGCGGATGCGATACTTCCAAACCCGCTTTGGCCAAATCGCCAACGACCTTCGTGATCCTATCGGTATAAGCGGTCGCTGCGGTGGCGCGGTCCATGGCTTTCTTGAATCGAGCCGTGGCAATCAGCTCCATCGTTCGCGTAATCTTTTTGATATTGCGAATCGATTTCCGACGCTTATCGAGTGCTCTTGCTTTGGCCATGGACTAATAAAGTTTGAGATTTGAGACTTGAATTGAGCAAACTGGGATTACACCAAAGTTCATTCTGAAATTATTTGAACGCCAAGTTAAATATATTATTAAATTCTTTGATCGCTTCGCTAACGGCGATGGTGGTTGGATGGTCCTTTTTCTTCATCGCATCGCCATCGTCCTTGTGTTCATCCAGCAAATTCCACACGTCTTGTTTTTTGTCGTGGACGAACTGCAGAAATTCGTCTTCCCAACGCTGAACTTGATCGATCGCAACTTCATCCAAATATCCCGATGTGCCGGCGTAGATCATCATGATTTGATCGACGACATTCAGCGGTTTGTATTGACCTTGTTTCAGTAGCTCCACCATTCGGTAGCCGCGATCAAGCCGCGCCTGCGTGGCCGCGTCTAAGTCGGTTCCGAGTTGCGCGAACGCTTCGAGTTCACGGAACGAAGCGAGGTCGAGTCGCAACCCGCCAGCCACATTTTTCATCGCCTTAACCTGGGCGGCTCCACCCACACGCGAAACCGAAATACCGGCATTCATTGCCGGACGCACACCGGCGAAAAACAAATCGGGTTGAACGTAAATTTGCCCGTCAGTAATTGAAATCACGTTAGTGGGAATGTATGCCGAAACCTCACCTTCCAGCGTCTCAATGATTGGCAGGGAAGTGATCGAGCCGCCGCCGAGTTTGTCATTCAGCTTGGCCGAACGCTCCAGCAATCGGCTGTGACAATAAAACACGTCACCCGGATAGGCTTCACGTCCGGGCGGTCGACGCATCAACAATGACAATTCGCGGTAAGCAACCGCTTGCTTGGACAAGTCATCGTAAACGATCAAGCAATGCTGGCCTTGCCACATGAAGTGTTCGGCCATCGCAGTTCCAGCGTAGGGAGCAATGTACTGGACCGGGGACGGAATGCTCGCTCCAGCAACGATCACCGTGGTGTAGTCCATGGCGCCGTTTTCTTCGAGAACATTGATGACACCGGCTACCGAGCTGTCCTTCTGTCCTACCGCGACGTAGAAGCATTTAACGTCCGACTCTTTCTGGTTTATTATCGCATCGATGGCAATGGCGGTTTTGCCCGTTTTGCGGTCGCCAATAATCAGTTCGCGCTGGCCTCGACCGATCGGCGTCATGGAATCAACGGCTTTCAAACCGGTCTGCATGGCTTCGTGAACGCCCTTACGCTCGGCGACGCCGGGCGCGATGACTTCGACCGGCCGCGTCTCGGACGCGTTGATTGGACCCTTGCCATCGAGCGGGTTGCCCAGCGGGTCAATCACACGCCCGATGACCGCGTCGCCGACGGGAACCGAAAGGAGTGACTTTAGTGCCTTTACCTCGTCCCCTTCATTGATCTTCAGATAATCGCCGAGAATGATGACCCCAACGCTGTTCTCTTCGAGATTAAATGCCAGACCGATGATGCTACCGGGAAACTCGACCATTTCCCCTGCCGCAACGCCCGTTAGTCCATGAACGCGAGCGATCCCGTCACCCACTTCCAGCACGGTACCGACTTCGCGAACATCAATTTGGCTATCGTATTGCTCGATCTCTTGCTGGATGACCGAAGCGATTTCGTCAGCACTAAACTTCATTGATTTCCTCGTTTTATTTCATGGCTCGGTTTTCGGCTCGCCGGTTCAAACCTCGATGGCGAAACGATCCAAGGCTTCCCGTATTTCTTGATTGGCTCGACCAATCGCGGCCGAGCGAACTTGTTTTAATTGATTCCTCAAACTTCCGTCATAAACGGTGTCGCCAACCCGTACGACTAATCCGCCAATAATGTCCGGATCAACTTCCGCGACGATGGAAACCTGTTTGTTCAGCACCGCCGACAATCTTGCGGCTACTTTGCTTTGCACGTTGTGATCCACCGCTTCCGCGGTGGTCATCGTTGCTACGACGCGCCCGGACATCTCGTCGAACATTTGCTTGGACGAAGCGGTCATGGCGCTAAGGCAATCAAACCGACCGTTACCGCAAACGACCTTGAGAAAATTCAGGAACTTTTGACTTGCCTTGCCCTTAATGGCCCGGTCAAGGATTTTCTCCTTATCCGCAAAACTGATACGTGGAGACTCCAGCGTCGCACGCAGCTTTGGAATGGCATTCAACACCGACGCAAACGATTCCAGTTCGTCAATCAAGCCGCCCATTTCGTCTGGATCCTGGCCGAGCGAAAGCAACGCCTTGGCGTAGACGTCGCCGAGGTATTGTCGGTCAGAATCGAAAACGGTTTTTTGTTTGGCTTGTTCTTCTACCATGTCAAACCAGCAAGCTCAGCACTGCAGCGCTAACCAGACTGAGAAAACTGTTCCAGAGATTGTTCAATTAACTTCTCGTGATCGGTCTTGCTGAGCTCTTTACCAACAAGACTCCCGGCGAGCGTCACAGCAGAATCGACACTGCGCTCGGCGAGCTCGCGTACAGCCTGGTTTTTGGCGGCATTGATTTCCGCGACCGCTCGATCGCGTTGCCGTTTACCTTCTTCGGCGGCCTCGGCAACAATTCGGTCCTTGGTACGTTCTGCCTCTTGCTTGGCTTCGGCCATCATCCGTTTGGCCTCTTCGCCAGCGGCTTTCATCCGTTCCTCGTATTGAGCTAAGGTTGCTTGAGCTTTCTCGTCAGCCAATTCGGCCTGTTTAATATGGTCCGCGATTCGGTTTTCGCGCTTGTCTAAACCTTGCGCAATGGGTTTCCATGCGTATTTGTGCAGCACAAATAACAGGACCAGAAATATGACCAGCGTGAACAGTAGTAAATCGACACCTACATACAACGGCTTGGGTTCGCCTTCGGACGCCGCCAAGACCAACATCAAACAATTGGAATTTGCAAGCAAATCAAACATACCCCGAAATACCTGGTTAAACGTATTGCTCTTAAACAGTCAGCATGGCTCGTGCTTGTGCTGACAACTATCAATAAACCAGGCATAACAGGATCACAGCAAACGCCGCACCTTCGATCAATGCCGCCGCGATAATCATGACTGCCTGAATCTTGTCAGCCATGTCAGGTTGTCGCGCGACGCTTTCGCATGCCGAACCACCAATGCGACCAATACCGATTCCCGCACCCAAAACGGCAAGCCCCGCACCAATCGCCACGACTCCGGGAATCGTCGTTTGGGCAAGCGTCAGCCCCGTCGACAAACCATCCTGAGTTTGCGCGCTGGCCGGCGCACAAATCATCAAGGTTCCTAAAAATACGATTGCAATCGAAAACAATCTAATCATCTGAAAATTCTCCAAAATAAATCGCTTTGATTTTAGTTTTCAATATTCAATTAATGTGGATGTAGTGCGGCCCCGATAAACAAGGACGCCAAAAAGGCAAATACGTAGGCCTGAATCAATGCAACCAACAATTCAAGCAGGCTGATCAAAACCGACGCGACAATAGAACCAGGAAGCACACCTATCACCAGCCACGTTCCCCAAGTCACGCCAATAAATGCTACGAACGCCCCTAACACGAGGTGCCCCGCGAACATATTTGCAAATAGACGAACGGCTAACACGATATGTTTGATAAACAATCCAAAAACCTCAATCCCAAATCACCGGCACCAGCGTAAGCTTCATCGGGGCCGGGAGATCCATATGAGGTGCTTGGGCTTTCCAAAATCCAACAACACCCAGTCGTTTCATTCCCGAACCAAGTACGATTGCAAACGTAATGAGTGCGAGCGCGATGGTACAACCGAGAGCTCCGGTGGCCGTACCCATTAACGGAATCATTCCAAATAGATTTAAGGTAAGGATGAAAAAAAATATCGTCCAAATGAACGGCAAGTACCGATCTGCGTCCTTTTTTCCGATCGCCGGTCGAGCAACTTCGTCTCGAATGAAAACGACCAAGGATTCAAGCATGTTCGCCAACTTGCCTTTGGGGCGATCACCGTTCTTGATTTGACGCGCAAGATACGTAAACAACACAAAAATGATCACCGCCGCGACAACTTCCAAAATCATAAACTTGGTCGGTCGCAAGTACACTGGCGAAATATATTCGTTTTCGGGGACGGCGATGACCGGCTTGGTTTCCTTCGTCGCTGCAAAAGGAATTGGGATTTTGATGATTTTGTCGTCGCTGAATTCAAATCTCAGAAACGCCGGCAGCTCGAAATAATTAGTATCTTGCACATGTTCGATCATGTGCTTCGGATCGAGATAGTGATCCATCGGGTCAGCGCTATGTTCATCCGCAGCATGTTCATCCGCTGCATGTTCTTCGGCGTGAGCCGCGGATTTTGCATCCTTGGAGTCCGGCGCGTGACCGTCCTGTTTTGACTCGTCTTGTTGGATCCAGATTCGAGGATGAGTCATGATTACGAGGACGTTACAGTAAACTACAAGACCTAATTGCCGATTCCGCTCAGCTTTAATCGCGCGACACTCAAAACGGCCTCGCTGATTAAGCCAACAAGATAAAACAAAACCACCAGATAAACAAAGCCAGGGTCGAAAATCGAATTCAAAAACAATTTCACAAAAACAACAGCAGCCAACGGCAATCCAGCCCGAACAAACATCGATGCCAACAGCCGCGTCAAGATAAACTCGTTGCCCTTTGGATACTCACTCAACACATGACCTAGCAGCGCTCCAAGCACACACACAACAAATGCCAAATTCACCGCTGCGAATGAAACGTTGACGACATTCGACAGAGAAAGAATCAAAAAAATCCCAAACGCAACTGCCAAAATCGACGCAATGAGACAGAGCCTCATCAGAGGCTTTGACAAATCAATTCCGTGGTGATCTGAGTGGATCGATTGACTCAAGATTGTTCTTTCGTCTCTTCGTTATTTGAGTCGCCCTCATCCTCGTGATGTTGGTTGACCGAGACTAACTTCTTTAGCTGCCAAATGGCGCAGGCCATTCCAAAAATCAAGCCAACAAACGTAAAGAGAATGACCGTCCCAAGCTTTTGATCCGCCCAATATCCCAACAACAGCGGAAGGACCATCATGATCGATGTGGAAGTGATCTTTGACGCCCAATCCATCGCCTTTGCCACAGGAGCACGATCGTCACCGGGCGTGTTCACAGCGACACCGCCAACCTGCAAAAGGCAAAAAAAAGTCAAAACTTCCGGATCAACCGGCAGACAATTTATCTAAGCCTTTAGGGTGGGTCAACCAGCTTAACGTCGACTTTGAGAAATATTTCACAATGTTTTTTCATGTCGCAAAACCTCTCGATTATTCAGGTTACATCGGAATTTTGGTTCCGATCAAACGTCACAATCCAACCCACTAAAACACCTAAACTACCTAAACGCAGCATAATTGAACGATTTGGGTGAATTGTCTTAAGTCTATATTCAGTAGTAACTTAAGCAAGAATTATCCGATTCGAATTAAATTGATCGTATGAATCGGTCAGTTGCAAAAAACACATTACCGCATAAACTGGATGGTTGGAGGCCCAGAATCTCGTGTGATCAACCGCAATCGCACGAGCCTTATGGAATAAAGTTCTCCCTAAACCCACCTTAAAAATCACTGAGTACGGGTATCAAGGTCGAACTGTTGGGCAGGGTAGCTGTCTGATCGGAAATGATTTTTTGATTAGTTTTTTGGTTGCCCGAATTGGATCAGGATTATCCAACAGGACATTTCCGCTCAGTTTTTGATCGCCAATCATCCACTCCACGGCGGACCGGTTTTGCCGCTTTCGCTCCAACACGAACAAGGTAAATCCCGTTGATTACAGCTGCATCACTTCGGTCTCACACTTCCAAAAAACTAGCCGAAATGGCCAAAAAAAAGGGGATTCCAGGATGGCATTCCATGAGGAAAGAGCAATTGGTTCGAGCCCTGCTCAAATTGGCTAAACAAAAGCAAAAAAACGCATCGCGATCGACGACAAGAACACCTTCCGCAAAGCCTCCAACCGCCCGTGGAAGGACGGCCAGCGCGAATGGTCGAACAAATTCAACCAATCGCTCGACAAAATCTCGAAACGAACGCGTTGTTCGCATCATTCGAGAAGAGAATTTGCGACGCGAGCAGTTAAAGGATCTTGCGCTGGCGATGTCAGCCAGTGGCAAGACGGGACCACAAAGAGATCGCGTCGTGTTGATTGTCCGCGACCCGTATTGGTTACAAGCATACTGGGAAATCACGCGGACCACCGTCCAACGCGCCAGTGTTGCGTTGACCGAGCGATGGCACAACGCGCAACCGGTGATCCGGCTGTTTGAAATCTCAGATGAGAATTCAACACACGCCGTCGAACAACTTGTTCGAGATATTCCGGTGCATGGCGGAGTCAAGAACTGGTTTATTGATGTTTCGGATCCGCCGAGAAGTTATCGAATAGCCTTAGGTTACGTAACGCCCGACGACAAATTTTATTTGATCGCCAAAAGCAATACGGTAACCACACCCATACCGTGCTCCGGTGAATCGGTTGATCACAACTGGACCGATATCGCGATGAACTATCAAAAATTCTACGCCCTCAGCGGCGGATACGGGGAGGATAGTTCAAGTGATGATCTTCGGGATGTTTTCGAAGAAAAGCTTCGCCGCCCGATGACGACGCCCATGTTTGCACAGATCGCATCTGGGGTCCATGGTATCGGCAACGGCTTTGAATTCTCTGTCGATGCCGAAATGATCATCTACGGATCCGCAGATCCCAACGCTTCAGTGACATTGGCGGGGGAGCCAGTGAAACTGCGATCCGATGGGACGTTTGAGGTGCGAATGTCTTTGCCCGATCGTCGACAAGTGTTGCCGATTGTCGCATGTAGTCGCGATGGCACCGAACAGCGAACCACCGTTGTCGCTATCGAGCGAAATACGAAGGTTATGGAACCCATCAAGCGGGACCCGGAAGACTAGCCGTCAAGCGGTTTGGCTCAAATCGGTCAAATCGGGTTGCCGCCCGCGATTTCTGCGCGATACTGCCCCAAATCTTATTCATGCTTCGTGCCACTGTCTGTGAAGCCGACATTGAACCATTCCACGGCGAGTTGATGGACCCAGAAATCCTGCGAAACAGCAAGCGCGTGATAAAGATAAATCAACAACTTGAGGAGAAACAAAGAAATTACGTGAGCTTTACGAACACTGGGAAGAGGCCAACGAACTCAACTAAACGCGCAAGCCAATAGAAAAACCATTTGCCAAACTTCATGTTGGACAAATGGCGATAGATCAAGATCATGTTGCAATCTTCCTTGAATCTCTTGGGCCACGGTAATTCTTAGAATCCGATGCCGATTGACCAACCACTTCGGTAACCATAATTGCCGTAACGAACGTGGCCGCGTCCATATCCATGACCATAATACGGTCGGTGTCCATATCCGCCGCCGTAGTAACCATTGTATCGTGGATACGAGCTATACGAAAAACTAACAGCGGGTCGGTTGTAGTAATGTCGACCGTAATGACCACCGTAGCGGCCACCGTAATGACCACCATAGTGACCCCCGTAGTAGCCGCCACCGCGATAACATTGCGCTTGAGATTCGGATGCGCAAAATCCGATCATGCACACGGCAAAAACGATAATTGCCAAGTATTTCATCTGGGTTCTCCTGAATGTGATTAAACCGTATTGGGGAATAGGGACGAGCTCGGGCGCATAGCGAAGCTAATAGCCCGTATCGGCAATCGTTGCACTTTTCGTTCCGCGAACAGAATCGCACCTTGTAAACGCTTCAAACACAAAGGTTTAGGCAATTGTCAAGTGTGGCAATCGCAAGCCGATTCACGCAAAACTGTCACCTTTATGACGGCAAGTTGCTATATTTTTGATGACACTTTCTTAAGGATTTTCCGAAATGACAGAACAACCGGAACGCCATCGATTGCCCCCTGGGCAACAGCTCGTTGCACCCAACAAATGGCCTCTGGTTGGCGAGCGCAGACCCGGTTCGGCGTCGGGACTATGGCAACTCAGTTTGTGTGGACGTGTCAATCGGAAAATCGAATTGGATCTGGACGAATTGGCAAGGTGTCCAACGACGAAAATCACAACCGATATCCATTGCGTAACTCGATGGTCAAAATACGACGTGACCTTTTCGGGCGTCCTATTGCGGGATTTGATCGATCAAGCGGGAACAACAGACGACGCATTATTTGTTTCGTTTGTCGCATGTTCGGAGCGGAATCACTCGTCGTCACTCCCACTGAATGAGGCACTCGCACTGGGTACCTTAATCGCGCTGGAAGTGGACGGACATTCGTTGGACCCCGATCACGGCGGTCCCGTTCGAGTGGTGGTGCCTGGAAAATATTTTTACAAAAGCGTCAAATGGGTGCAGCAAATCGAGTTGTTGCAGGAGGACCGGCTGGGCTTTTGGGAATCCGAATCAGGCTACCACAATGGCGCCGATCCTTGGAAGGAACAACGCTTTATTGCCGCGTCGATCGATAAACGCGCGGCTGCGAAGATGATTGAGGCAAAAGATTTTTCTAACCAAAACTTGCTGAGTCTCGATATGTCAAAGCGAAATTTGGTAGATCTGGTCGCCACAAACGCTCAGCTTCGCAATGCCAATTTTTCGCAATGTTGTCTAACCAGTGCCGATTTTCGAAATGCAAACCTTTCCAACGCGAAGTTTCGCGGCGCGGATCTGCAACGAACTGATTTTTCGGGGGCTGATCTAGAAGGTGCCGATTTTGTAATGGCCGACCTGCGCGGGGCAAAACTCCGCGGCTGTTCTTTATTTGGGACGACTTTTTGCGAGGTCGTTTCGGGCCACCATGGGTGCAGCCACGGCGCGAAACTCGACGCTCCATTTAAAATCGACAAATCCCAATTTGATTCGCTGACACCGCAACAAAGAACTTATGTATCCCGCTTTGTCGAATGACCTTGACATTCAGTGGCGATCGATGACGAAGACATGCGCAGAAAAAAGCCCCGTGAAATACGGGGCTTTTTGTTAAATGCCAAATGCGACAATCAGTTTAGTTGATTTCGATTCTTCGTGGCAAAACCTTTTCTGATTTCGGCACAACAATCGTCAAGACACCGTTCGCGGACGTCGCTTCGATCTTGTCGAAATCGACTTGCAATGGAAATTCGAAATGTCGTTCGAATTTTCCATGTACCCGTTCGGCTCGATGATACATCGCATCGTCTTTTGCGTTTTCGTCGCCGACGTCTTTGCCGTTGTCGATTGATTCGATCTTTTTTTCACCGGAAATAGACAGCCGGCCTTCGGATACTTCAACCGCTACGTCAGCAACGTCAACGCCGGGTAATTCCAACGTTAAGTCATAAGTTTTTTCCCGCTCGACGATATTGGTTCGTGGTGTAAAACCACGCTGAGCGGTTCTGGAATGACCAAACATCTGGTCAAAAAAATTGTCGAGTTCTGCGGGCAACTCAATTCGATTTGAAAGTTTCATAAATAAACTCCTCTCTGTTCCGTATTGTTTGAGAGCTTAGGATTCAATCTCGCGACCTGACAATTTGACAGGAAGCGAATCCAAGCCAAAGGGTAAACACGCAAGAGACGTGCCAAATCTCAGAACCCCGTTCTTACGGGGAAAACGCCTTGACCAGAATCGAAGCGTTATGACCTCCGAACCCAAAACTGTTACTCATGGCAATCTTGATTTCCCGCGATTTTGGTACGAGAGGTGTATAGTCTAAATCGCAATCGGGATCGGACTCGTCGAGATTGATTGTCGGCGGCACCGTGTTTTCGACAATGGATTTTATCGACAACACCATTTCAATGCCTCCGCTTGCGCCGAGCGAATGCCCCAGCTGGCTTTTGGTACTGCTAATACTGAGTTGATAAGCATGCTCGCCAAATACGGATTTGACGGCCGTTGTTTCCGCTCGGTCACCCAATGGCGTACCTGTGCCATGGGCATTGATGTAGTCAACTTTGGATGGTTCGATGCCTGCATTTTGCAGAGCGAAATTCATTGCTTTCGCTGCACCGATTCCGTTTTCTTCTGGTTGAGTGATGTGGGTGGCGTCACTACTGGCACCAAAACCGATTATTTCAGCATAGATTTTTGCGCCCCGATCGAGCGCGTATTCCATTTCTTCAAACAACAAAATGCCCGCGCCTTCGCTTAATACGAAACCTGATCTGTTGGCATCAAACGGTCGACTTGCTTCGGCTGGATTTCCGTTACATTCTGAAAGCGCGCGCATGTTACCGAAAGCACTCAGTGTAATTGGAGTAATTGCTGCCTCGCTGCCACCGGTGATACATACATCCATGCAACCATCTTGGATTGCCTCAAATGCACAGCCCATCGCGTTGGTGGCGCTGGCACATGCTGTTGCGACCGAATAATTGACGCCCTTCAATCCAAATCTGATGGAGATATTTCCCCCGGCGGCATTGAGCATCAATTTGGGAACGGTCATTGGCGAGACGCGATCGGGACCTTTCAGGATCAAACGAGTCATTTGATCGTGAATGGTGCAAAGGCCTCCGATCCCAGATCCGACGATGACGCCAGCCCGATAAGGATTGATTTGGTCGAAATCGATTTGTGCATCGTCGACGGCTTTCGACGCTGCAACTAGTGAAAACTGTGAAAATCGATCGATGCGATTGAGTTCCCTTCGTTCAATATATTCCGAAGGATCCCAATCTTGAACGTCACCACCGATTTTGATTCGCAGGTCAGAAGTATCAAACAGACCTACGAAGTGAATGCCGCTTTCGCCTGCGAGCACTTTATTCCAGCACTCGTCAACCTGGCAACCTAATGGCGTAACAATTCCCAAACCTGTAACGACAACGCGCCGTTTCATAGATTGCTCTCACCGTTATCCAGATTCGCCGGCTCGATCCAGGTCTACTGCTTTTTCGATATGATCGATCGCTTCGCCGACTGTTTGGATTTTGTCCGCTTGATCATCTGGGATGTTGATTTCAAACTCTTCTTCGAGTTCCATCACCAATTCGACCGTATCTAACGAATCTGCACCCAGGTCGTTAACGAAATTGGATTCGCGATTGATTTTGTCTTTTTCGACACCGAGTTGCTCGGCGACGATGTTAATGACACGCTCTTCAACGGATGCCACTGTCATCGACCTCCTAAATGAAAACTGAATTTACCAATAACCACGTTGGGGATTCGAACGGCCAGTGCAAGCGTTTTCTTGGCAAGCTGACGATAATCGCCCTTAGTTTATGAATTATTTATTTGACCGGACGGCGGGAACCCTCAAATTTGGATCGCAAAATTTGGATCGATTGCCAATGGATTATACAAGCTCAACAAGATAGAGGAATTCCGTAAAACGGGTCAAGGCGGAATTTAGTTTTTGGACAATTATCTGGCGATTACATCAGCTTATCCCGTCATTCCGCCATCAACAACAATACATTGGCCAGTAATGTAGCTGGCTGCAGGACTTGCAAGAAACAACACACTTGCAGAAACATCCTCGGGTAGACCGAGTCGTTTGGCGGGTATCCGCTTCTTAACTTCACCAAGTATCGCATCGCCTAATGCTTTGGTCATTTCGCTTTCGATAAAACCAGGTGCCACGGCGTTCACCGTGACTTTTCGACCGGCGAGTTCTTTGCTGAGGCTACGCGTCATGCCAATTAATCCAGCCTTGGACGCTGAATAATTTGTTTGACCGGCATTGCCAATGATGCCAGAGACACTGGACATGTTGATAATTCGTCCGTAACGAGCCCTCATCATGTGTCGCGATACCGCCCGCGTAAACAAGAATGCTCCGCGCAAGTTGGTATTGATCACATCGTCCCATTCGTCATCCGACATACGAGGCAAGAGTGTATCTCGAGTAATTCCGGCATTGTTGACGAGGATATCGATGCGCTCCCAGTTGTCACCAATGTTGTCGACGAGCTTATCGACGGCATCTCGATTTTGAACGTCGCATGCGAACGCTTCGGCCGATCCACCTTGAGACTTGATTGCATCAACGGTTTCTGCCAGTTTTTCAACGTTGCGGGCAACGCATGCTACGCGGGCACGATTATGGCCAAGTGCGACGGCAACCGCTCGACCAAGCCCCTGTGACGCCCCGGTCACGATTGCGGTTTGGCCGCCCAGATCCACGCTTAGACTTTCCAGGTCAGACATGCTTGATTCCTTGTTTCGTTAACGAAGGCCCATTCGTCATTCAAATACCCCATGACATTTGGCTCTTCGATCAATTCGTTTCATCAGGCCCCGCAATACACGCCCGCTCCCCACTTCATAGAACGTGTCCACACCGGCATTCAACAAGTTTCGCATCGACTCTTCCCACAACACGGGCGAGCAGACTTGACGCACCAGAACACTACGTATTTCATTTGGATCGGTATGTGATTGGCCGTCGACATTTGAAATGACTGAGAACTGGGGCGATTTGATTTCGATGTTCTTGAGGGCTTTTTCCAGGCGATCAACGGCAGGCTGCATAATTTGCGTGTGAAAAGCACCCGCGACCGATAATGGTATTGCCCGAATCGCACCCATTTCCTCGGCGACTTGGATGGCTTTTTCGCAGGAAAGTTTGTGACCTGAAATTGCGATATTGCCGGGACATAACAGGTTTGCGACTTGCAATATCTCCGCGTCGACTCGCGCGCGATCGCATAATTCCGAGACTTGCTCAAGTTCCAATCCGATAATACTAACCATTCCGCTTGGCTGACTGTCCGCAGCCGCCTGCATTGCCAATCCACGCTCGCGTACCAGTCGCAATCCATCGTCAAACGACACGGCCCCGGCGACCACCATGGCAGTGTATTCACCTAAACTTAGCCCAGCCGCGAATTGCACGGCATCGACAACCGCGCGATCGTTGTGTTTCAAATATTCGAGCGCTGCCATACTGGTAACAAAAAGTGCCGGTTGACCGTGCTCAGTCGCTTCAATCAGGTTTTCGGGTCCTTCAAAACAGATCTTGCGAAGGTCGTAGCCAAGTATTTCGTTGGCCTGCTCAAACAAGCGTTGTGCGGGAGGAAACGCATCGTGCAATGATTTTCCCATCCCGACCGACTGCGCGCCCTGTCCTGGAAATAAGAATGCGATGGTAGCCAAAGTCAGCAGTACCTAAGCGTAACAAGGTCAAATGGAATTCGTGAATTCGAAGGAGCCATCGTAAGACTCCCCATGAACGCTGTCAACGCGCAACCGACCACCTCAAAATGGTAAGACAATCAGAAATTAAACCCAAAGTGGTGTCCAATCGCGATTCAATCGAACAGTGTCGATTGGATTGGCGGTGGCAGATCCAGATGATCGAATGCCTTGGCCGTTGCCACCCTGCCGCGCGGCGTGCGTAAGATTAACTCACTGCGCAACAGAAACGGTTCAACTTCGTCGGTCAAAGTATCGGTCGCGGTATTCATCGTCGCGGCAATCGTTTCGATTCCCGTGGGGCCACCTGCACAGACGCGGATCAACGTGTCGAGATAAAAACGATCTTGACTGTCGAGTCCAAGGGAATCAATTTCCGCCATTTCAAGTGCGGCGCGGGCAACGTCCAAGCTGATGAATCCGTTGGCCCTGCATTGGGCGTAATCGCGGATCCAGCGAAGCCGGTTGTTGGCGACGCGGGGAGTTCCGCGGCTCCGCACGGCGATTTCTCGTGTCGCCGGTTCGTCAATCTCGACTTGCAGTTTCTCGGCGTTTCGAAAGATAATCTGCATCAGTTCTTCAAGCTGGTAAAATCCCAGGTGTTCGCGATGCTGAAATCGATCGCGAAGCGGACCCGATAACATGCCGGCACGGGTCGTGGCTCCAATTAAGGTAAACGGTTGTAGTCGCAAACTGTGTGTTCTTGCATTGATGCCATCGCCGAGGATCACGTCGACTCGAAAGTCTTCCATGGCGGTATACAGGAACTCCTCGACCGCTTTGCCCATGCGATGAATTTCGTCAATAAACAGGACCTGTCGTTTTTGTAGATTTGAAAGACTGGGCACGACATCTTTCGGTTTCGTCAAACTCGGTCCGCTAAGAAATTCGATTGGCATTCCAATTTCGCGTGGAATACAGGTTGCAAAAGTTGTTTTTCCAAGACCGGGGGGGCCGTCAAACAGAATATGCCCCATCACTTCCTGTCTCTGCACGGCCGCCTCAATGGCAATTTTCATTCTTTCAACAACATCGCGTTGGCCAACAATTTCACCAAGATGTTGCGGCCTGAGCCGATTGTCTTCTTCTCGGGATGAGGCATTTATTTCTGACGGATTTAAGCGGCCAGTTCGCTGCGCAGTTTTGTGGCTGGCCGAATTTCCTTTGATTATTGGCTCGCGAGTCATGGCAGCAATGGATTCCTTGCACGAGAATTGGGTCAAATGGCACTATAACAGAGACGACAAGACAATGAAAAGCTCAGGTGTCGTAGACGATCGCACACCTGAATAATTGGTCCAACGAACAAGGCCTTTTAGTTGACAAACCAATGACCAAAACTCGAACATCGAAAGCAGCATTCGTTCGGTTGATCCAACAAGCCAAAATGCCCGTTTATGTGGTTGCCGACAATAGGAGAATTGTCTTTTGCAATCGGGCACTCTGTGATTGGATGGATCAGGACGAAGAGTTCATGACTGACTTGACGTGTGTCTATCATTCGGGAATCGATCTGCCTCCATCCCAGAAAATTGCTGCCGGATTGTGTCCACCACCGGATGCCTTTCTGGGTACATTCCAAACCGGATTTGTCACCAAAACCGGATTGAACTCGGCCGAATTTCGCGCGGCCAGCTTTTATCCACTTTGCGACGATCCTGCGGCAGCGGGTGGTGTTTTGGTCATGGTACACGGCGACGCAGACGAGGAACCGAATTTTCACGGGTCCGAGTTAGACGACCGCCAAGCTGAATTACACTTGTTGATTGCAAAGATGCAGCATGAAACGGCCAGTCAGTTGAATTTGGATTTAGTGCTTGGTACCAGCGCAAGATCTCATCAAATTCGGCGACAAATTGATGTGGCTTGCCTATCGGGTGCCAACTTGTTGATCACAGGTCCGGTCGGAAGCGGTCGGCGACAAATTGCTGAATTGATTCACTACTGGAAGGGTCCTCAAAATGTCGGACCACTGATTGCGATTGAATGTGCCTTGAGCGATGCAGAAACGGTCCAGCGCACGATCAAGGACCTTTATCGAAATTTTACGGATCATCCAGATGAACCCCTGGGCCGCATGCTTTTTCTGAATGTTGACCAAATGTCCGACGCAGCGCAATTGGAAGTGCTCGGATTCCTCAAACTTCCCTGTTTTGAATTGCCCATGATGGCCACGATCCGCCCCAATTCTATTGAGAAAATCAATCAAGGGCTTTATCGAGAGTTGGCTACGTTAACGATTTCCATTCCATCATTACAGGATCGCCGAGACGATATTGCCTTGCTGTGTCAGGCGATGGTCGAGGAACATAATTTGTTAAACCAAACACAGCTTTCCGGGATTCAGGATGATACGGTTGAAATATTGGAACGCTACCCATGGCCCGGTGAATTCGCTGAGCTGAAACAAGTTCTGCTCGGGGCCTGTGTACGAACATCGTCATCAAGTCTATTACCGATCGATTTACCAAAGCACATTCGATTGGCGGTGCGATCGTTGGGTCACGATTTGCCGGAGGAACCAACTAAGCTTCAATTAGATCAGTTCCTTGCTGAAGTTGAAATTGAGTTGATCGAGCGGGCCGTTTCGCAAGCCGGTGGCAACAAGAGTCAAGCCGCGAAATTATTGGGCATCAGCCGAGCGCGACTGTTGCGTCGCTTAGACTTCGTGGCGAGCGGCGAGTCTGAATCTTCAAAATCATCGCAGGACAGAGGGTAGGATAGTGAATCGACTAACCGCGGTGAAAGTACAACGGAAGCTGCATGTCGCGATGCTTCAACAAGAGCCTGATTCTGGTTGGGGTCGAGAAATTCGAACTCAATTTTCCGGTAACCCAAGAATCGTCTTCATGTTACCCGACAACTTGACGACCGATTCGGTGCCCCAGCACGCGGGGCAACCGGATTTGGCATTTGTGCAAGTTTTGAACCGCGACGTGGAACGCGGTATTCGCCTGATCGATCAGTTGCGCCGGCGTTCATGCAAGGTCATTGTGGTAGGTCACCGCAAACTGGCGCCGTTTCGATTAGTTTTGGCGCATTGTGGAGCGATCGACACAGTGACATCGGGCGCGGATTGGGCTAGAGTGGCCAAAGTTGTCACGAGGTTAGCGAACGAACAACCATTTGTCATGCAGGATTGGCGGGATCAGTTTTTCGATCGCATACCCTGGAACCAACCCCTGAAACGCGGCTTCGAACACCAACCCAAGAACAATTAGCTGGAAAAGAATATGAGTAACGATCAATTGCGGATCGAGGACGTGAACGAAGTACTCGAGCAAGTCAAGGATCCAGAAACGGGACGTTCAATTACCCGAACGAAACAACTTTATGATTTCCAGGTGACCGACGATGCGTTGCTAATTCAAATTGGTTTGACAAGCCATTCGGCCCCAATTCATCAGCGATTTCGGGACAACGTGATCTCGCTGGTTCACGATCATTTTCCAAACCTTAAAAGTATCGAGGTCGAGATCCACGAGCACCAGCGCGCAGCAAGTCCGTTGGGGCAAATCGGTTTGACATGTAAAAGTGTCATCGCAGTCGGTTCCGGCAAAGGCGGCGTCGGCAAGAGTACCGTTGCCACCTGTCTTGCGATCGGACTCCGGCGCACGGGTTGCAAAGTAGGGTTGCTCGACGCCGATGTGTACGGACCAAGCGTGCCGCAACTTACCGGTGCAGCAGGGCAACCGGCGAAGGCCGAAAATAAGATCTCCCCAATTGACTACGATGGCATTCCTGTAATGTCAATCGGGTTCATGGTTCCCGCTGACCAGGCGGTTATTTGGCGGGGCCCGATGCTTCACTCGGCCGTCACGCAATTTGTTCGCGATACGGACTGGGGAGATCTGGACTATTTGATAATAGATATGCCGCCAGGCACGGGTGATGTCGCATTGACGTTATCCCAGCTCGTTCCGGCAACCGGTGCCATCGTTGTCTGCACGCCACAAAAAGTCGCATTATTAGACGCGATCAAGGCGATTGCGATGTTTAACAAAGTGAATATTCCAATTCTCGGTGTTGTCGAAAATATGAGCAGTTTTTTGTGTCCGGATAACGGCAAGACGTATGACATTTTTGGTAAAGGCGGGGCTCGGCGGCTGGCCGAACAGGCGCAGGTGCCATTCTTGGGCGAACTGCCAATCAACATCGGAATCCGTGAAAACGGCGATTACAGCAACACGTCTGCAAATTTTGAGGATCCGCAGATCGCAGGTTACTTGGAGGCCCTTGTCACAGAACTAGTTTGGCAAGTGGCTGCCAGGAACGCGGAAAAACCTAATCAGCCGGATTTGCCGGTTTTGAGTTAGGTCATCACAGGGCGCGCAATAAAAGGGCGCGCAATAAAATAGAGCTGCCGTAGGGCAGCTCTTTCTTGTTGTTGTATTGATCGAAAAAAATAACCAGCTGGTAACTATTTCTTTCGTTTTACTTTCTTCTTGGCAGCCTTTTTCTTTTTGGCTGGCCTTTTCTTAGCGGCTTTTTTCTTGGCCGCTTTCTTCTTCTTAGCGGGCCTCTTTTTGGCAGCCTTCTTCTTGGCTACTTTCTTTTTGGCGGCCTTCCTCTTTGGCGCCTTCTTCTTCGCAGCCTTCTTTTTTGCTGCCTTCTTCTTTTTAGCCACAATACGTCCTCCGTAAAAAGTGACGTGGTGAGATCCGTCCCCTCGGCATCCTAATCGCCAGAGCTGATCCACCAACCAAGACAAAAATCACAAAATCCCATATGGGAGTGATCCACAGTTTGCTACTTCAAACCGCTAACACAACTGAAGTAGTAAAACGATGGTGTCGTTAAGTTGGATTAACGGTTTCCATCGCGTAAAGTTTTAGAAAACTTGCGAAATATTTCAACTCGATTTTCACATTTTCAATGATCTTTTTGTCGGCTTGTATATGGCCGGTCGTGCCAACCTCACGCAATTTCTCGTTGTGTCATGGATTCAGATGGCACGGAGATCTAAAAACTGGTATTTTTTTGTGCACCGAGTGGTTAATCAGTTAGGTGTGATCAAATACTGGCAAATGTGGTGACGAAAGTTTATCCCATCTCGTTAAGACGTCCTAATTCGCCTCAATTCCAGCATGTCCTGTACCGCGTGGCGACTATCAAGCAATCGGGACATTTTTGTTTCGAACAGATTGTGAACAAAAATGTCGATATTTTGCTTTCTAATTCAGCTCGTCAACCGCCTCCTCGCGAATTGGTTTTGCATCGCGCCGGCGCGATCAAACGATAAGCTCGGATTGACGTGGGGATCACGATTTTGTTCTTGCTGAAACGTTTCGACCAATCGCCGCAGCCGAAAATTGAAAACGCGCACTTTTTCATCATCGGGACAAAACAAAAAGTCGCGAATGCATTTTTACGACGAAACAAAAGAAATTAACTCGCGTTTTGTTTTTGACATTGAAAAAAAATGTCAATTTTTTTTGTTTTTTTTTGCAAACACCTAATCGAAAACAAATTTTGACGCGCAAACACGATCTAAAGTTTTTCATTCGAAACGACTAAGCGCGCGTCGTGCATTGCATCGTTGGTTGGCGTCAACTGTTCGATCTGTGCGATCGATTTATATCGACACACAGAAAATTTCAACCACCTTAGATCGGTTTTTTCTGCGATTATGCGGATAAACTTCACATTGTTTCAACGACACGACAACCAATAGGGTGTCTACCACATGCCTCGCCCGCGTCCGCT